>Ga0256838_1001444_pt1 | contig 11281 bp, 14 predicted proteins | sample 4571419metaG_FD_185978 | JGI IMG/M metagenome (GOLD analysis project Ga0256838, IMG submission 185978) | Hydrothermal vent microbial communities from Guaymas Basin, Mexico - 4571-419 | ecosystem: Environmental > Aquatic > Marine > Hydrothermal vents | place: Mexico: Guaymas Basin | collected... | reverse complement strand
CTGTCGGCAATTCCGCCTGTAAAAACGTCGGTTGCAAACATGACGAGAAGATAGAGCGAATACAGGTAGCCAACCTGTGAATAGCTCAGACCAAGGGCATCCTTGAAGTAAACTGTGAGAACAGGCGTTATGATGTTTCTGCTGTAAAAGATAACAACGCTAACCAGAATCATTTTCATAGAGATTGGGTTCAGCGATTTGGAAGGGTGGGGAGGAAAGGGAATAGAAACACCCCCTCACTCTTCAAGCAAGTGGTATGAGTATTCTGGAAGCTCTGGTGGAAACCTGCCCGATACAAAGGGACATTTAGTTAAATCCCTCCTATTTAAGGCGTCTTCCCAGATACGTTTTAGGGGCTCTTGTCTAAGATCTCCGAGGAGAATATCCCTAACACCACTACACTGGATTACCTTTCCATCATATCTAATTCTCAAGTCCATAGTTCCAGTAGGGCAGTTATCATAATTAAATTCTGGTGTTAGAGCAGGAGCATATATGGAGATAAACGGACGATAGTCCACGGATACATCCAACTCTCTATTTGCTTTATCCACGATTTCAAAAAACTGAACTAACATTTCTGGGGTCAAAAGTGCAGGTTTATTATTAATGGCCCCTTTCCCAATTGGAAGGTAATGAAGTAGGGTTACGTGCGAAACACTCAATGAATCCAGAAGAACTAAATGATCCCATAGATTTTGAATATTGATTGTACTAACAACAGATTTGATATGAACTTCAATATTCTCACTCCTCAATAGCCTGATGTTCTCAACAATTTGATTAAATATTCTTTTAGCAATACTCAAATCGTCTAAGTTCATGTATTTCGCATAATCCATTGGATTACCATGTAAACTTACTACCACTGGCATTGGGGGTATTAGTTTCAATGCAGCTAACTGTTGCTTTATCAAGTAACCGTTAGTTATTACAGTAGAGTACATATCATATTCTCGGATTTCTCTAATTATATTATAAAACTCCTTTCTAAGAAGGGGCTCACCACCAAGCAAAACAAAGTAAAATACCTCCATGTCGCTAGCCTGCTTTATTATATTGCGCATCTCGTCAAATGAGAGGTCTTTTCCCACATTTTTGTCACCATATACATAGCAGAAATTGCAAGAGAAGTTACAATTTTTAGTTATCTCCCACACCAAACGTATTGGAGATTTAGGGCGAGGTATAATAGAGCTGATTTTTGGATCCCCTATTTTTGGATAGTTCTTGGAGGAAAAGGTTTTGTTTGGATTTATACTAACCACATACTTTCCATACTCTCCAAGTGCCAATTTAATTGCATTAAGAAAGGAATCCAGTTCCCAGTTAGAAATCCCTTTATGCTCCAATGTGTTCACAAGAGCACTATAATCTAAGTTACCATACGTAATGAGATGCTCCTTTATATAGCCAGCTATTTTCAACCCCTTGTCTGTAACAACAACGGGAGCTTTTAGTTTGGGCAGGAACAGTAAACCCCCATTATTTTCTTTTCTTAATAATAACCCGTCAAGATATTTGACAAATTCTTCATTTGGCATAGAAAAAATGGAAGAAAGTTTCATATAAGACCCTCCCATCTCAGCTTTTTTCAACATGAATCTGTGGAAGCTGGAGAAATGTTCCAGCATCCTCATTGTAGTGCCCACATGCCCCAACTTTTGCAACTTTTTCCAAGACTCCCACCACATATGTAGATTCATTTACTTCGGGCTTCATAACATCACCTCCAAAGTAATGTTCAACAGTATAAAACTACGAGTAAACTTAAAAATTTTTTTAAAGACAACAATTATTAACTAAAGGTTTAAAACCAAAAAGAGAAAAAAGGTATGAAAAAGAAAGTTATTAGAAGCGTCTAAAACTCCGGAATCCTTATCGGCGCCTGCAATTCCTTCTCGTTCTTCTCGAGGTTCGTCGCGAGCATCTTTATCCTTTCGCAGCCCTTTATCTCCCTTATGAACTCGGCCACGCTCTTTGGAACGAGCTCCTCCCAGGGCTCTCCCTCGATCATTCTGCGCCTTATTTCAGTCGCTGAGAGAATGTCCTTCCGGAACATCGGCTGGACAATGACCTCGTAGCCCTTCTCGCGGAAGAGCTGGGCAACGAGCGAGTTCCCTGTAAAGACAACGTCGAAGCGCGGAACCATGCTCACCACGTAGGTCGCCCAGATGGCGTTGAAGTTGATGTCCGGGAGCGGAATCAGGTAGTAGCGCTTGTCGTTGAGATCTGCCTCGTTCAACGCTCTGATGAGCATCTCCATCCTCTCGCTCGTCGTGAAGGGATTCTTCAGCGTATGACTCGCCTGGGCGCTCCCAATTCCTATGATTACCTCATCAACCTGCGAAAAAACAAATTCGAGCGCCTTTATGTGGCCGTTATGAACCGGCTGAAATCGACCGACAAAGAGGCCGCGTTTGACCATTCAATCACCCCCAATCAGCTTCACCCTGACCTCATCCCAGACCTTCAGGCCGAGCTTTTCAGCGGCACTCCCCTGATTGACGGCTATCTCAAGGTAGTCGTGGCTTCCTGGCAAAGCTAAAAGCTCGCCGGGCTTTACCTGGCCGTAGGTCTCGTGGTATGGAACCGTAAGACCAAGATCGGGCAGTTCGACGGCTTTGGGCATCTCGTAGCCTTCAAGATTGAGTATCACGTTCCCGAAGTCGTCGATGTAGATGACCCGAAGGAGCCAGCCGTCACCCCTCAACTTCGGCTCGAGGTCCAGCTTGATCAGGCTCTCGAGGGGAATCTCGACCGCGAACTGCTCCGGTTCTATGCCGGCCTCAAGAAGCGCCCCGGCCGGGCCGAAGACGTCCCGTCCGTGGAAGGTCGAGCTTATCCTCCACCCCGTGAAGCGCCTTATCCTCTCGGGGTCTATCTCCCAGGCGCGCCTTGGCTTTATGTGTTTCATTGGGAGCGTCGCCAGTCCGTTGTCCGGAACCACGAGGAACTGCTCGCCCTCGATGATAACGGCCCTCCTCTCGGTCCCCACGCCGGGGTCAATGACGCCGACGTGAACCGTCCCCTCAGGAGAGTACTTAACCACCTGCTCCATGACGAAGGAGCCCTCGACGATGGAGTGCCGGGTTATAGCGTGGGTGACGTCCACTATCCTCGCGTTCGGGTTGACCCTGAGCATCGCCGCCTTCATCTCGCCGACGTATGGTCCCCTAAGCCCGAAATCGGTCGTCAGCGTTATCACCGCCACCACCTAAAGTTTATTAACCGGTTGACCTTTAAAGGGTTTGGAAGATGGTCATGAGAAAAGGCCTCCTCGTGCTCCTCGTTCTTGCCGTGCTGGCTTCCGGCTGCCTCTTCAAACCGCCGGCCGAGGTCAGGTTCTCTTTGGACAAGACGACGGTCGCCCCAGATGGGACAATCCACGTCATGGTCCTCGTCAACAACACTGGAAAGGTGGGTCTAACTGGGGCAACGCTTGTTCTCGGGGACGACAGCTTCCAGATACTGCAGGAGCCGAGGTTTCCGGATGTGTTGCCCGTTGGACAGGCAGTCCAGCTCGTATGGATACTTAAAGCCCCCTCCAAGCCGGGCTACTACAACCTCAAGCTCTCCCTCGAGCTGACGGACGAGCTTAAGAGGACATGGACGGGTTTCTACGGCCAGTTCAGGGTCGTTGTGTCCGAGGAGGCCCTGCCGCCGATGGAGGTAGAGCTCAACGTGAGCGGTCCCAGGACACTGAGGGGAGGCGAGACCTCAAGGATAACCGTCACGATGAAGAACACCCTGGACGTGCCCCTCGACCTGGTTGACGTGAGGCTCGACCTCCTCGACGGCATGAAGGTGGTGAGTGCCGACGCGCTGCCGGACACGATCCGGGAGGGTGAAACCCTCTCCCTGAGGTACACCGTAAAGGCCCCCTACGCCTACAGGAACGGCTATGTGTCCGTGATATTGAGGTACAAAATCGGGGACACCGAGAAGAGCGTCGTCAAGAGCGTTCCCCTCGAGGTCGTCTGGACCCCCTGGAACGAGAGCGCGGAGACACTGAAGGAGGCCTACGGCCTCAAGTACCACTGGATAACGGACGGATACCTCGTCGACGGCTACTGGGCCGAGAAGTACAACTCCACCCCGGCGTTCGACAGGGAAGAACTCAGGAACGAGACGCTCAAAATTGTGGGGGACTCCAAATCCGAGTGGCAGGCGGCGGAGGCAATATACCGCTGGATGATGCGCACGTACTCCTTCGGGGACACCACTTCGACTCTTGAACCGGACAAGATACTCATCCAGGACAGGATAAGCTACGCCGAGGGGCAGATACTGATGACGGCGATGCTCCGCTCGGTGGATGTCCCCGCGAGGGTCGTAACGCTCTACGACGGGACGGACTGCACGAAGAGGCCGATAACGGAGTTCTACACCGCCGACGGCTGGTACGTCGTGGACATCGAGCACAACTTCGTGGGCTCGCTCGAGGACTACCTGGCCAGCCCGTACTTCCCGCGGCTCTACCAGCTCATAACCGTGGACGGCTACCGGCTGGTGGCCCAGACTCCGGCCGGGCTCCAGGGACACGAGCACGTCGATGTCACAGGGGACTTCATAGCAGACCTCGAGGACAGGCTTCTGACGGTTATCAATGGCAGGCTCCAGCCGGAGCTTAGGTCAAAGGTAATGGTGGTTATGAACTCCCTCGACGAGAACGAGCGCCTCTACGCGCTGTTCCTCTTCAGCTCGGCCCCGAGCGACGACGAGCTCAACAGGGTCATCGGGGAGTACGACACCAGGAGAATAGAGCAAAACGTAAAAACCATGTACGAGTTCTACAGGGGCATGGAGTGGAGCGACGACTTCACGCGTTACTGGAGAATATTCGCGGGTGAGGTGAAATGATAGTCATCCTTCGTCTGGGACACAGGCCCGAGAGGGACAAGAGGATAACGACGCACGTCGCTTTAACGGCGAGGGCCTTCGGGGCGGATAAAATCGTGATCGCGGCGGAAGAGGACGAGCACGTTAAGGAGAGCGTGGAAGACGTTGTTAGGCGCTGGGGAGGGCCGTTCGGCATAGAGTTCAACCCCAGCTGGAAGAAGGCAATGCGTGAGTGGAAGGAAAAGGACGGAATCATCGTCCACCTAACGATGTACGGTATCCACATAGACGACGCCCTCCCTGCGATAAGGGGGGAGCTGAAAGCCGGGAGAGACATCATGGTCGTCGCCGGGGCCGAGAAGGTCCCGAGGGAAGTCTACGAGATGGCCGACTATAACGTGGCGGTTGGAAACCAGCCCCACAGCGAGGTGGCGGCCTTAGCCGTGTTCCTCGACAGGCTCCTCGACGGTGAGGGTCTGAGGAAGGAGTTCCAAAACGCGAAGCTCAAGATAATCCCGCAGGAGAGGGGGAAGAGGGTAATCGAGCTTTGACCGGTGGTCGCGATGGTCCTCAATAGATACAGGGAGAACGTCAAGGGCTACCTCGAGGCGATCGTGAGGCCGCTGGCCAGAGCGGGGGTAACGCCGAACACAATAACCGCCATCGGACTGCTCATAAGCCTCGCAGGGGCGTACCTCTTCTACCTGAACGAGCAGTTCTGGGCGGCGATAGTTCTGCTAATCGGCTCTCTGATAGACGCGCTCGACGGAACCTTGGCGAGAATGACGGGGAAGACGAGCAGATTTGGAGCCTTCCTCGATTCAACCTTCGACAGGATAAGCGACGGAGCAGTTTTGTTCGGCATAGCCGCTGGGGGTCTCGTTGACTGGAGGATAGCGTTCATCACCTTCATGGGCGCCTATCTGGTGAGCTACGAGCGCTGCAGGGCCGAATTGGCAGGCTCCGGCAAGCTCGCCGTCGGCATAGCAGAGAGGGCCGAGCGTTTGCTGATCCTCATAGGCTTCGCCCTCTTCGGCTACGTTGAATACGGCGTTTACCTCGTTGGAGTGCTCGCGTGGATAACGGTAGTGCAGAGGATGTGGGCCGCCTACCAGAGGCTCAAATGAGAAAGCGGAAAAGCACGAGAATAGAAAAACAGGGGGGATGACGAGAATTTCGCTAGGCGAGGCACAGCCGATGAAGAGCCCTGCCGTTGCGGACCCTTGCTGTCCTTCTTTTTTATTGTCTGGATGACTCACTTTCCATCAGGCCCTTCACGATTTCGACGACCTCGCTCAGTTTTGACACCACAAAGTCGCAGTTCCCCCAGAGGTCGCGTTTCTGGGCGTTTGGGTCGAGGAGGACGCTCATCATGCCGATGTTTTTGGCACCGACGCAGTCCTTGGCGGGGTTATCGCCGACGTAGATGGCTTCCTCGGGCTCAACCCCCGCCCTCTCCAGGGCAAGGAGGAAGGGCCTTTCGTGGGGCTTGTAGAAGCCCGCATCCTCGCTCGTCGTTATGCTGTCGAAGAGGTCGTAGATTCCGAGGGCCCTCAGGTGGGCCTCGATGTAGTCGTTGTCGGAGTCGGTGATTATTCCGACGTGCAGGCCGAGGGCTTTGAGGGCCTTTATGGTATCGACGGCGTCTGGGAAGAGCTCTCCAAACCTCTCGTGCATCGCTATGCTTATCTCCCAGAAGTCCTCCGGGACGGAGAAGCCGTGCCTTTCTGCAACCATATTCATCGCTTCCGTGTCCACATCGCGGATCTTCACGTAGGGCTTTCCGGCCAGCTCCTTGAAGAGCCTTGAGCTCTCGTTCTCGTACTCCTCCCAGACTTTGACGTAGTCCAAATCCTCCCTGCCGGCCCTTCTGAGCACTTCCCTCACGATGTTCTGGTGGGTTACGTTTTCTCCGGCTTTGGTTATCAGGGTGCCGACGAAGTCGAAGAAGACGGCTTTCATCACAACCACCGGGTTAAGTCTGCCGTGGACGTTAAAACCCTTCCCGGGCACAATGACAAAATTCAGTCGAAAATCCTTCGGAAACCTGCCGGTCTGATAGAAGAAACCTGGAAAAGCTTTTATCTCCCCTCGAAGTCCTCGAAACGGAGGAAGGGGGTGAGGAAAATCGAGGCGATACTCCTCGTCTGGGGCGTCCGGGACGAGGTTCTGGAGAAGCTCCCCGTCGAAGGGTACTGGCTTTACGGGGAGTACGACTTCATAGCGAAGGTGGAATTCCGGGACGAGTTCGAGATGGAGCAGTTCGCGGGGGAGCTGAGGCACTTAATCCACGGTGGAAGCTTCAAGCTCATGCCGGTTACCCTCTCGGCCGTCAAAAAGAACGCTGGGGGAACGGAAACGGTCTCAATGCTTGAATCGCTCAAAGTTTCGGCCCCATGAGGCCCATTTTCTTCAGTTCTTCGTAGGCCCTCCTGAGGGCGTCCCTTATGAGGTAGCGTTTGTTCATGCCGCCGAGCCTGTGGGCGGCTTTCCTGAGACTTCCCGCCTCGAGGAAAAGCTCTATCAGCTTTCTGTCTTCCTCCGAGAGGTCGAGGTGCTTCAAGGCCATCTCCGCTATCTCAACGGGATTGTTGCCCTCGTAGGCATAGTCGGAGCTCATGACCGGTTTATCAAACTTCTCGACCAGGCGGAAAACAACGACGTGGGCCGGGGAGTCGTCGTTGACGTACCTGTAGTGGGTTTTTAGGGTCTTTATCAGCTCCTCCCTGCTGGAGAAGCCGTCGAGGAATGCATCCTCGTCGGTCAGCTCCCCAACTGTCTTGCTCTCGACCCTCTCTATTACCGCCTTCCCGAGGGCGTAGCCGCCGGAGTGTATGAGAACCTCGTCGCCGGGATTCAGGTTGGGCCTCCTGCCGAGCCTCACCGTTGCCCTCTTCTTCCCGCTCAGTATGGCCTCGGCGTAGCGCCCGTCGAACTCGAGGTGGCGCATGGCCATCACCGCTTACCGCTCTCACCCACGAGCTTGAACCTTATCGCGATCACGCCGTAGCGGTTCTCCTTCCACTTGGGGTACATGTTGTGGAACCGCTTTACGGCCCTCTCAAAGCTCGGCTCGTCGGGGAAGATTTTCTTTATCGGCTCCTCGCGGAGGACCTGGCGGAAGGTCTCGTAGGATTTAACGCCCGTAACCACCGCGGGAACCTCGTCGTTGAAGATTATCTTGTCCCCCTGCTTTATCCCCTTCAGCTGCGGATAGGCAACCCTTACCTCTATCCTCTTCTCGCCCGACTTTATGTAGTCGAGGTACTCATCGCGAACGCGAAGTCTGTAAACCCTCATCTTCACCACACCCCGATTTCTCGCCCCGCTTAAAAGGCTGATGGAAACTTTTAAATCCTTTAGCACCGAAGTAAGGTCAGGTGTGAGGTATGAGGAGAAGCGCCCAGGGGGCCATTGAGTACCTTTTCATGCTCGCGGCCGTGCTCGTGCTCGTGCTGATAGCAGCGAGAGTAATCCTCAACGGCGTCAAAAACATGAACGAGGCAATAGGGGACTACGTCGACCAGGTGAGGCAGGAGATACTCGAAGACCTCTGAGGTGGAATCATGGGATACGTTCCCCTGTTTCTGGGGCTGGTTATGGGAGCCGTTACTTCGTACACCGACCTGAAAACCGGTTTCATAGACGACATAAACGTCTTCCCGACCCTCGCACTCATCGGAAAGCTGCGAGGATGGGAGGGCGAGGAGAGCGAGGGACTGCTCGATAAAATCCCGATTCCTGCCGTCGAGGCGGGAATCATCTACTACCTCTACCTCGGGCTTAAGGAGGGCAACGCCCTTCTCGCGGTCTCCGGGCTGGCCGGCTTCGTCCTCGGCCTCCTCCTCGGCCTCCTGCTGTACTACATAGGCGCCTGGGCCAGCGGCGACGCCCTCATCCTCGCGGGCTTCTCGGCCCTTCTTCCCTACCCTCCGGAGAACGCCTCCCTGATTCCGCCGTACGCGGTCGGCTACCCCCTATATCCCCTGACGATACTCCTCAACAGCCTCATCGCGATATTCCCTTTCATATTCCTCTACGCCTTCGGCGTGATACTCCTCAGAAGGCAGTTTGAGGAGCTCAGACGCATATTCACCGACGGGGCGAGGCTCACCGCCGAGGTCTCCCTGTGGATAATGGCCGCCCTCGGCTTCAGGCTGATTCTCCATGACCTGACTGGAGTGGCCATAGTGGGAATATGGTCGTGGCTCTTCACGATAGTCGTGATATACGTCCTCGGGAAGTTCAGGAAAACCGGTGACGTAATCGGTCTCGCGGTGCTTGCTTACCTCCTCTACACCGGCCCCGTGCCGATGGCGAGAGCTTTCCTTAAGCTTCTGGCGACGCTCTACCTGTTCAAGGTGTTCTTCTCCCTCGTCAAGTTCATGAGAACGGGCGTCCTCATGGAGGAGGTGCCCGTCGAGGAGCTCGAGGAGTGGGACATACTCGGGGAGACGGTGTTCGAGAGGGAGGGTGAGGTCCTCAGGGACAGGAGCGACCTCTTCACCCGCATGAAGAACGCCGTAACTTCGGCCGACCCATCCCTCCTAAGACCCGACTACGGGAGGGTAATAGCGTCCCCCACTGCGGAGGGGCTTAGGAGGGAACAGATAGAGGAGCTCAGGAAGCTGGTCGAGGAGGGAAAACTCGAGAACCGCTTTTTGAGGAAGAAGTCCATGCCATTCGCCCCGGCCCTCTTCCTCGGCTTCCTCATCAGCTACTTCTGGGGAGACATCTTCTGGTGGATTCAGATGAAAATAGGGGGGATGTGAGTTAGGCTTTTAACCTCGCGCCCTTAAACTCCACCGCCGGCCCGGCGTCCGCCCACCCCGCGGAGGGGTGAAGCGGGGGTTCCGGCCGGGCCGACAGGGGGATGACGAGCTTTTGCTTTGCTGATGGGTGATGAGCACGCCCTTCCCCGACCCCTCAGATCAGGCCGGCGATTATCTCCTTCACTTCCCTGAGGCTCTCGACGTTGTGGTCGCCCTCAACACCCTCGTGGGGGTTTATCGCTATCGCAACATCGGCTTCCCTGAACATGCTTATGTCGTTGTAACCGTCGCCAACGGCCACGGTAAGCTCGGGCTTTAACTCCCCCTTCAGCTCGCGCAGAATGACTCCCTTGCTCTTGAAGTCGACCAAAGGGTTCACCTTCCCCGTAACGACACCGTTTTCATCGAATATCAGCTCGTTGGCGTAGACATAATCAACCCCAAGTTCCCTTGCTATCCTTCCCGCGAGGCACATGAGGCCGCTGCTGAGTATCGCTATCTTGAAGTCGTTCTCCCTGAGGAACTCGATGAGCTCCTCTGCCCCATCCATGTACTCGACCGAGTTCGCCCACTCCATTATCTCCTCCCGCGTGTGGCCCTTCCAGAGGGAGGCGTCGAGCTCGGCCCATCTCACGTAGTCGATTTCTCCGGAGAAGAAGAGCTCGGCGTACTCCTTTCCCTTCTCCCACGTGCCGAACTTCTTGTGAAGCTCCACCCAGCTCGATATGGATTTGACGAGCGTCCCCTCGAGGTCGAAAGCGATGAGCTTGACCATGGTATCACCTTAAAGAAAAGCCCACGTGGAGCTTAAAAGCCTACTCCCTCCAGCCGTATTCCCCGACCAGGGGCACGAAAGCTACACCGCCCCAGCGCCGCTTTTTGATTTCCCCGTCTTCAGTTTTATCGACGATGTACAGGTCCTGCCAGAGGTGATAGCTCCCCACGGGGATTATCAGCCTTCCTCCGGGCTTGAGCTGCTCCACCAGCGGCTCAGGAATCTCCGGCGCCCCTGCGGTAACGATTATCCTGTCGTAGGGAGCCTTCGGCGGAAAGCCCCCGCTCCCATCCCCCAGGAAGACGTGGACGTTCCCAACTCCGGCCCGCCGAAGGTTCTGTCTGGCAAACTCAACAAGCTCCGGAATCCTCTCGACTGTGTAAACGTCGGTCTTCACGAGTTCGGCTATTAGAGCGGCGTTCCAGCCACTCCCCGTTCCGACCTCGAGAACCTTCATTCCGGGCTTCAGCTCGGCCAGCTCGAGCATTATCGCGACCATGTGGGGCGCGCTTATCGTCTGCCCCGCTGGAATCGGGAGGGGTTCATCGACGTGGGCGTAACCCCAGTAGCGCTTCTGGACGAAGAGGTAGCGCGGATACTTCAGAAAAGCCCGCCTAACAGCTTCGCTTTTGATAACCCCCTCGCGGAAAAGCCTCTCAACGGTCTTCTCCCATCTCCTCAGGAGTTCATCCTCGGAAACCATAGGACTCATCGCGAGAGAATACGCACAAGAGGATTTAAGGCTTGCGAGAAGGGTTTGGAGATAGTGGCCGGCGGCGTCCCCGGTTTCCCGCCCCCTCTCGGAGGGCAGTACACCCGGGATCGCTGGCGGGCTTAACTTCCGGGGTCGAAACGAGACCGGGTGTGACCCCGCCGCTATGACCGCCGTACC
>Ga0256838_1001441_pt1 | contig 11294 bp, 10 predicted proteins | sample 4571419metaG_FD_185978 | JGI IMG/M metagenome (GOLD analysis project Ga0256838, IMG submission 185978) | Hydrothermal vent microbial communities from Guaymas Basin, Mexico - 4571-419 | ecosystem: Environmental > Aquatic > Marine > Hydrothermal vents | place: Mexico: Guaymas Basin | collected... | reverse complement strand
TCAAACAACTGCAATAGTTTTAAATCTTCAAAGAGATGAAAAATATATTGAACTTATTAACAAAAGAGATAGTTTTATAAAACTAAAAAAGCAAAAAGTTTTAACTAAATTAGAAAAAGAAAATTATGCGAAAGCTTCATCAATATTAAAAATCTACAGAGATGAAAAAAGAAGATTCACTCATCAGTCTATAGTAGATATTCGTGAAATTATTGAAAATTTTAGAGTAAATCATAGAGATATAAAACTTCACCTTGGTGGTGTTGAAATGATTGCTGATGATATGGTTGAATTTGTTAAACATGATTTAGAAACTTTTGGTTTATTAATTATTGGGCTTCTTATTATCATCCTTTACATACTTCTTCGAAATATTCAATGGGTAGCAATTGCCTTATTTATTTGTTCAGTATCGTTGATAATTACAAGCGGAATACTTGGTGTTTTTGCTTGGGAGATTACAGTCGTTTCATCTAATTATATTTCTCTTCAATTGATTATGAATATGTCGCTTGTTGTGCATCTTATAATAAAATATAAAGAGCTACATGTAGAGCATAAAGGCTATACTCAAAAAGATTTAGCATTAAATACTGCACTATCTATGTCTAAACCATCATTTTTTGTAGTTATTACTACTATCGCAGGTTTTTCTTCACTTGTGTTCTCCAATATATTACCAGTAATAAACTTTGGTTGGATGATGAGTATAGGTATAGTGGTTTCACTTTTGATAACTTTTATACTGTTTCCAGTAATTGTTAGTTTATTGGAAAAAAGAGAAATAAAACACTCAGATAAAGATACAGCTTTTTTTACTCATAAAGTAGCTGAGCTTGCTTATAACTATAGAAAAACTATCATCTTTATGACTGTTTTAGTTGCGCTGTTTTCAGTAACTGGGGCAATGAAGCTTAGAGTTGAAAATAGTTTTATAGACTACTTCAAAAAAGATACAGAGATTTATAAAGGTATGGCACTAATAGATAAAAAGCTTGGTGGTACTACTCCTCTTGATGTTGTTATAACTTTTAAAGATGATAGTGATGAAGTAGAGTCTGTAGAAGTTGTTAGTGAAGAAGATGATGAACTTGATATGTTTGAAGATGAGTTTGAAGAAACTGCTGAAGATAAGCAAAAGTATTGGTTTACGGAGTCTAAAATGGCACGTATAAAAGAAGTTCATAATTATCTTGATTCACTTGAACCTGTTGGAAAAGTTCTTTCACTTGCAACTATGGGTGAGGTTATAAAAGTACTAAATGATGGAGTTGAAGCAGATGGTTTAACTTTAGCACTTTTGTATAAAGAGTTGCCAGAGGATTATAGAAAAATTATACTTTCTCCATATCTAAATATTGAGAAAAATCAAGTTAGAATTAGCACTCGTATAATAGACTCTATGCCTAAGCTAAATAGAGATTTACTCATAAAAAAGATAAATGCAGATGTGGCAAAAATGCTAAATCAAAAGTATGAAGAGTTTAGAGTTTCTGGACTTTTAGTAATGTATGATAATGTACTCCAATCTCTTTTTGACTCGCAAATAAAAACTATTGGTATTGTTCTTCTTATACTTTTTGTAATATTTATGATCTTATTTAAAAGTCTTAAAATTGCAATAATAGCAATGATTGCAAATACTTTACCAGTAAGTGTAATCTTTGGTTTTATGGGTTGGATGGATATCCCACTAGATATGATGACTATAACTATAGCTGCCATAAGCATAGGGATAGCTGTAGATGATACAATCCACTATATCTATAGATATAACCTTGAGTACAAAGAAACAAATGATACTAAGCTATCTATCATGAATGCACACGCAAGCATCGGAACTGCTATGTTTTATACTTCTACTATTATTATGATTGGATTTTCTGTCTTAGTTCTTTCTAACTTTTTACCAAGTATTTATTTTGGAACTTTAACTATGATTGCTATGTTTATGGCTATTGTTGCGGATTTATTACTATTACCAGTTTTACTATTACTGATTAACCCTAAACCAAGTAGCAATTGAGTACCTTTTTTTATTAGTAGGTAGTACTTCATGTGGAAATTTTTCACTTAAAAATACAATCATAGTATTTGCTTTTGGTAAAAGAGTAGCAAGATGCTTGTTATCTTCATTATATACAACTAACTCTCCACCATCATTTTTAGTCCACTCTTCATTTAGATAGTATACTGCTGTTATAACACGATTTTTAGAATTTTTAAAAGCGTCTAAGTGAGTTTCATAAAAGTCACCTTTTTCATAGATAGCAAAGTGACTTTCATGATAAGATAAGCCTAGATATAATTCACGGTTTAGTTGCTCTTGTAAGCCTGTTGTAAAGCCTATAAAATCACTTTGTACACCATTGTCTTCATCTAGCCAATGAATTTTATCTGTTCTTCTATTGTTGTCTACATGTAGGTCTGATTTTCCTGATATACCAGCTCTTTTAAAATTACCTTCATTGGAAGCAAACTCTTTTAGTTTATGTGCAAGCTCTACATGTAGAGCATCTTCGATTACAATATAACCATCACTTACTAAAGCATCAATGATTTTTGGATAAAGTTCTTTGTACATGTAGAGGCTTAGAGCTCAAAACTCTTAGACATATATTTTTGAATATCTTTTTTATTCAACTCGCTACATGTAAAGAGTTCATTCGCTAAAACTCCTTGACCAAGAAGCATATCCGAGCCATCTTTAAAAGTAATATTTTTCTTTTTTGCTAATTTCAAAAATGGTGTTAATTTTCCATATATTGCGTCAGCTACATAAGAAGTGTTATCTAAAATTTGATTGATTATTTCAAGTGGAGCAGGGAGTTCTTCATCTTTAAGTCCTGCACTTGTTGTATTTACAACTAGGTCGTATTTTTCACATTTAAAATCATCCCAAGTGTTACATGTAGCTATATTTTTAAAAGATTCTAATCTTGAAGCAGATCTATTTAGAACTGTAACTTCTAAGTTGTCTTGAACAAATCTAGCTACTAGAGCTTTGGAAGTTCCACCAGCACCAAGTACTAAAATCTTTTTGATATTTTTAAACTCAGAAATAGCATACATAAAACCATCAGCATCAGTGTTATAACCAATTAGCTTGCCATCTTCTTTTACTATTGTATTTACTACGCCAACAGTATTTGCAAAACCTCTTACTTCATCACAAGCTTTGAAAGCTTCTTCTTTATGTGGCACTGTTATATTTGCACCAGATAATCCAAGACTTAAAAAAGTATCACGAAGTTTTGAGCCATCTTCAAGGTGAGTTCTAGTATATGAAGCATCATAGTTTAGATGTTTAAAAACACTATTGTGCATAAGAGGAGAACGAGAGTGTGAAACTGGGTCACCAAATATAGAGAATAGTTTCATTTAGTCTAAATCTTCTAAAGAGTGAATTAAAGCACCTAATTTATTTACAACTTCTTGGTATTCTGATTCTTTAACAGAATCAGCTACTATTCCAGCCCCTGCTTGAAGAATTACTCTATCTTCTTTTACCATAGCCGTTCTAATTGTTATAGCAGAGTCCATATTTCCATCAAAACCAAAGTAACCTATACTACCACTATAAAAACCACGTTTAAGACCCTCATACTCAGCTATCAGCTCCATAGCACGAATTTTTGGAGCACCAGTCATTGTTCCGGCTGTAAATGTTGCCATAAATAAGTCAAACATATCTTTATTATCATCAAGCTCCGCGACTACATCAGAAACTATATGCATAACATGAGAAAAACGCTCTATGTGCATCATGTCTTCAACTTTTACAGTTCCAGTTTTAGCTACACGGCTAATATCATTACGACCTAAATCTATAAGCATAAGATGTTCTGCTAACTCTTTTTTATCAGCAAGTAGTTCTTCTTCAAGTTCTTTATCTAGTACTTTTGTAGCTCCACGTTTTCTAGTACCTGCAATTGGACGAAGAAGAAGTTCACCCTCTGTCAGTCTAACCATAACTTCTGGTGAGCTTCCAACTATATTAAAGTCTTCATATTCCATTAAGAACATATATGGAGAAGGATTTTTAGTACGTAGAATTCTATAAAAACTAAAAGGATCAACGTTAATATTTCTAGTAAAGCGATTTGTCATCAGTATCTGAAAAACATCACCACTTTTAATCATCTCTTTTGAATCATCTATCATTTTGAAAAAATGCTCTTTAGTATGAGCAAAGCTACCCTCGTCATTACCAGTATTTTTCTTCATTGATATATACTCATAAGAACTTTTTAACTCATCTTCAATCATGTCAAATTTGTTGCTCATCTCTTTAATAGTACTAACAAGAGTAAGTTGATGATTTTTATGAGAATATACTAAGATTATTTTAGGAAGAATTAAATCTAAATCAGGAGTATTTAATTCGTCTTTTAAATTCTCCATACTTGAACCAAGCTTTGGTTCAAATACTTTAACCATATCGTAACCTATGTATCCAATAAATCCATCAACATAGCCGATTTTTAATTTAGAAGTAGCTTCTTTATATGGAGAAGTATCTATATCTTTATAATAATCTTTTAAAAATTCAAATGGAGATTTATCCTCTACATGTAGAGTGTTGTTTGAGTCAGTATAAAGTGTTTGATTGTCTTTGTATTGAAGTCTTTCTCTGGCACCAATACAGATGAAACTATAGTTACCATCACTTTGTCCAGCACTTTCAAAAAGGTAAGAGATCTCACCTTTAAAAAGTTCTTTCATCTTTGCATAAACTGCAATAGGAGCTGCTTGGTCTTGAATAAATTGTTTAGAGTATATCATTTATTATATTTTAGTTAAAAAAGCACCAGCTTCTATGTTGCTTCTTACTGTGCGTAAAGCACCTCTTGCTTCAGATTCATTAGGAAATGGTCCAACTAAAACTTTTGTAAGAATTTTAGAGTTTCTAGTTACCTTATGATATTTATACTTATAACCTTGAGCAAGTATAGAATCTAAGAATTTTTTATTTGGCTCATATTTTGAAAAAGAACCAACTTGAATAAAGTAAGAACCAGTAGTTGAAGTTATTCTTTTAGTGGGTTTAGTAACTTTTTTTACAGGTGCTTTAGCTACTACTTTTTTTACTATTTTTTTCTTTGGTGTAGCTACTACAACTTGTTCTTTTTCTCTTTGAGATTCTTCTTTAAGTTTCTGAGCTATTTTATCTAGAGCATCATTGTCTTGTTCTATATCTTGAATAACTTCAACTTCTTCAAAAAGTGGTTCTTCAACTACTGCTTGAATTTCTGTTGTTTTAGGTTCAGGAGGAAGCATAGCCTGTGGTAAGTTATCAGTACCTTTTGATGTTATAGTATTCATCAGCATTACAACAATAATTAAAATTACACCTAGTGTAGCAACAGCAAGAACAATTTTTTTGCTCCCAGTAGATGAACCACCTTTGTTTAGTATTATGTCATTTAATTCGTTTTTTTCTTCCATGTTTTCCTCTTTTTATTCGTTTATATAATAGTACCCAAATTTTTATTACATATGCTTAGACCAAGAAGCTCCACGCTCCTTAGCATAAACTTCATATGGTAAAGTAAGTATATTATACTCATCTGGCATATCAGCATTTGGAAACATACGCCACTGTTTTGGTTGCTTAGAAGCAAGCTTCATACTTATCATTTTACCTAGCTGTATAGCTTCTTGCAGAGTTGTATGCCCTTTATGAATATATACATGTAAGTGACCATCTGTTTTTGTTTTATATGCTGTAAAATTTATGTATCCCTCTTCACGAAGCAATAGTTGTGCCTTGTGATAAAAACGTTCAGGATCTCTACCATTATAGTCAATTACAATATTTTCAACTTTTCCACGAGAATTTACAATTGAGTGAGCAACAGTAATATCACCTTTGATATGTTGGTTTATAACTGACTGTGATAAAGTGGAATTTACTTTTTCAAATTTATTATAAAAAGTACGACCTTTAAATGTTAGTTTGTCTACAACTGTGTCTTTTTTAACCCAGTAATGATCACTAACCATCTTGATAAGTTTTAAGTCCATTGCAGTCATATTTTCACCTTAATAAGTTGATTGATTGTAAATTACAAAGCCTTGAGCTAACTCTTTTAGCTCTTCTTTTATAGAAGCTTGAAGCTCAGTGTTGTTGATATCATCTAAAACATCAGCCATTTTATTTGCAATTAGTTTAAACTCTTTTTCTTTCATACCACGAGAAGTAAGAGCAGCAGAACCAACTCTAATCCCTGAAGTTACAAATGGACTTCTTGTTTCACCTGGAACAGTGTTTTTGTTTATTGTGATACCAGCATTTCCAAGAGCAATATCAGCATCTTTACCAGATATATCACCACCAACAAAACTTACTAAGATTAGGTGATTATCAGTACCGCCAGATACTACATCGTATCCACGTTCAACCATAACTTCACCAAGTATTTTAGCATTTATTTTTACTTGCTTAGCATAGTCTTTCCATTCTGGAGATAAGTTATACTTGAAACCAACAGCTTTTGCAGCGATAACATGAACAAGTGGACCACCTTGCAGAGCAGGAAATATTGCAGAATTCATCTTCTTAGCAATATCTTCATCGTTAGTCATAATTAATCCACCACGAGGACCAGCAAGAGTTTTATGAGTAGTTGTTGTTACAACATCAGCATAAGGGAATGGGCTAGGGTGCTCACCAGCACAAACTAAACCAGCGATGTGAGCGATATCAGCAAATAAAATAGCTCCTACTTCATCAGCAATTTCACGAAACTTTTTAAAGTCAATTTCACGAGCATAAGCAGAAGCACCACAAACAATAATTTTTGGCATAGTGATTTTCGCAATATCCATAACTCTTTCGTAGTTAATACGACCATCAAGCTCAACACCGTAAGTAAAACTTGAGTAGTTCTTACCAGAAAAAGATGGTTTAGAACCGTGTGTTAAGTGACCACCATGAGATAAGTCCATACCAAGAAGTTTATCACCAGCCTTAAGTAAACCAGCATAAACAGCAGCATTGGCTTGAGAACCAGAATGTGGTTGAACATTTGCATATCCACAACCAAAAAGCTCTTTAGCTCTGTCAATTGCTAATTGTTCAACACCATCAGCATATTCACAACCACCATAGTAACGTTTAGCAGGATAACCCTCAGCGTACTTGTTAGTAAAAACAGAACCCATAGCTTCCATAACTGCTGGAAGTGTAAAGTTTTCAGATGCAATCATCTCTAAGTGGTCAGTCTGACGCTCTAGTTCTTTTTCGCATAAATCAAATATTTCGCTATCGTATTCTTTTAAAAAACTCATTATTATTCCTCTTCTTCTGTTTTAATTTCGTTGTTTTGTGGTTTCATTGCTGGAAATAGTAATACATCTCTAATAGAATGTTCATTAGTAAGTAACATTACTAATCTATCCATACCAATACCTTGACCAGCAGTTGGTGCCATACCATAGCTAAGTGCTTCAACAAAGTCTATATCCATTGAATGTGCTTCGTCATCACCAAGCTCTTTTGCTGAACCTTGTGCTTCAAATCTTCCAAGTTGATCGATTGGGTCATTAAGCTCTGAGAATGCATTTGCTATCTCACGACCTGCAATGAAAAGCTCAAATCTTTCAGTCAGATTTGGATTTTCATCACTTCTTCTAGCTAATGGAGATAAATCAACTGGATACTCTGTTATAAAAGTAGGATCTATTAGTTTTTCTTCAACAAACTCGTCAAATAGTTCACCTTGAAGGTATCCAAGAGTAAGATTTACATCAGCTTTTAGTTTTTTACTTCTTAAGTAGTCTAATATTTTTTCTTTATCATTAACTACATCCTCTGGAACACCACCAATAGTAATCAGTGATTCGATTAGAGGAATCTCAGTAAAATTATCAAAATTAACTGTCAAATCTCCATAAGGTAATTGAGCTGGAAGGTCTAAGTGTTCAAAAAGGTATTGAAAATACTCTTTAGTAATTTCTATTAAATCTTTGTAAGTTTTATAAGCCCAGTAAAATTCTATACTTGTAAATTCTGGATTATGAGTAGCATCCATACCTTCATTTCTAAAGTTTCTATTTATTTCAAATACAGCTTCAAATCCACCAACGATTAAACGCTTTAAATAAAGCTCAGGTGCTATTCTTAAATATCTATCAATTCCAAGTGCATTATGATGAGTAACAAATGGTTTAGCATTTGCTCCACCCGCAATAGGGTGCATCATTGGAGTTTCAACTTCTAAGAAACCTTTATCCTCAAAGAAACGTCTAGTTAAGCTAATAACTTTAGAACGAATTCTAAATGTTTTACGAACATCAGCATTCATAATTAAGTCTAGGTATCTTTTTCTATATCTAATTTCTTTATCTGTAACACCATGAAATTTTTCAGGTAATGGTGAAATAGCTTTTGTTAGAAGCTTTAATGCGTCTACATGTAAAGATAATTCACCTTTTCCTGTTACAAATGGAAAACCAGATACTTCAATGATATCACCAACTTCAATGTTCTTTTTAAACATATCATTATAAAAACCTTCAGGAAGGTTATCACGCGTTACATATACTTGAAGCATTCCACTTTCGTCTTCTATCTTAACAAAAGAAGCCTTACCCATAATACGAAGAAATTTGATACGACCACTTACAGTGTAGTTACGATTTTCATCGCGTTTATTTTCAAGTTCTTCAACATCACTATTTACATTTAAATATTTTTCAATAGTTGTATTTCTGTTTGATTCATTAGAATATGGATTAAATCCAGCTTCTTTTAGTATTTTCGCTTTTTCAATTCTTTGTTGTATAAATTTGTTTTCAAAAACCAATAGTTTTTCCTTTATTTTGTTTGACATGTAGAGCAGATACCGTATATCTGCATAGAATGGTCTTTCATATTAAAACCAAGTTCTTGTGCTATATGATGTTGTCTTTCTTCTATTTGTTCATCAACAAATTCTGTTATATCTCCACAAACTGTACAGATTAGATGATCATGATGCTCTTTAGCTCCAAGTTCATACTTCTTACCTTGTGCACCAAATGATAAAGATGTAACCATGTTTGAGTTTTCTAAAAGAGACAAGGTCCTGTATATAGTCGCAATACCAGTTTTTGAATCAGGAAATTTATTTTTAATTAAATTATGTAATGATTCTGGAGTTAGATGTTCATCAGAATTGTAAAGACACTCAAGTATAAGTTCTCTTTGAATAGTGAATTTTAAAGCATTATCTTTTAAAAGTTGTTTAAAATCATTTAAAAGTTGTTCATATTCAATTGTTCTATCATTGAAATTTGTAGTAATATTAGTCATATTATTTAACCTCTTTATCATATTTATTCATATCAAAATTTTCTTCTAATTTCTTTTTTGTTTCATCAACTATAGTTTGTGTAGCTGTATCTATAGTTTCATCAACTTTATTGCTTATAGCTTCTTTAGAACTTTCTATGGTTTCGTTTATATCATTAGATATAGAACTAGGATCAATTTGCATAATCACATCACCAGTTTTTACTAAAATAGGGAACATAAAGCTATTTTGCATTGTAGAGTTTATAGTGCTTTTAAGTGCTTTAATATTGTAGGTTGCATATGCAATTACAGCAGCTATTAAAAAGAATTTACTAGCACCAAATATAAAACCTAAAATTCGATCAAAGATTCCAAGACCAGCGATTGAAGATAGTTTTTTAAATATAAGCCCAATAAGAACCATAAATAGCCAAAAGGCAGCTAAAGTCACAAGAAAACCTGTAAATGTAATAGCTGCATTTGAATCAAAGTTAAAAATTAAATTACTTAAGTAGTGACCTACGTCATCACCAACTCTAGAAGCTATAAAAATACCACCAATAATTCCTATAAGACCAAATAGTTCTTTAAAGAAACCATTGATAATTCCTTTTAATCCTAAAAATAGAATTACAACTGAAACAATAATATCAAAATAACTATACTCCATCTATTTTCCCACTCTCTGTATGCATTTGGTCTTTCCCATTCTCTTTAGCTGCGTACAAAGCTTTATCTGCTCTAGCAATAAATGAATCTGGATCATCACCTTTAAGAAATACTGTTGAACCAATACTCGCAGTAATATTTAGAGTTTGACCTTTATATATTAAATTATTAGCACGGATAAGTTCTAAGATTCTTTCTGCAATTTTTACACAAAATGCATCATCCGTTCTATTTAAAATGATTATAAATTCTTCACCACCATAACGGAAGATTTTATCTCCCTCTCTAAGTGTTTGTTTAAGAATATTTGAAATAAATATAAGTATCTTATCCCCAGCAATATGCCCGTAGGTGTCATTGATATGTTTAAAGTCATCTAAATCTAGCATAAGCATATGAACTTTATAGTTTGTTGGGGATTCTTCACAAATAGTGTGTAAGTAAGTGCTAAGAGCTCTTCTATTGAAAACTTTTGTTAAAGAATCAATATTTGATTTTGTTTCTAATCTCTTTACTTGACTTGATAACTCTGTAATGATTTTATTTGCACGTTCAACTTCATCAACCATATGTTTTTGTATTTTTTTAAATTTATCAGTAACATCTGGTAAATTTATTTGGTTTTGATCACAATCATTCAAAACTTTTGTATGCGCATTGGAAATTTCTAAAAAGGTTCCATTTGTAGATTTATAATTTTCTATACCTTGAGTTGCAATCTCTTTGTAGGCATTAAAAAAAGTTGATTTTGCATATTCTAAAGTAGTAATATCATCATCTTCAATATTTTCCATTGCTTCAGCAGCACTATATAAATAATTGATTAATTGTTTTACAGTAGCCTCATCTTGCTGATCAATAGTTACTATGAGGTTTTCATACATCTCTTTTGCTAGAGATTTGAGTTCTTCTTTTTTCATAGAATCATCTTTCTAAATAAAAATATTTTTATCATTATACTTTTTTTATCATTAATTTACTATAAATACTATTTTAAAGTGCTATTTTAGGTACATTTTAGTATTATTACAAAAATAAAATAATAGTATACATAATGAAGGAATTTACAATGAGCATTTGGACTCCAACAAGCTGGAAAGATAAACCAATTTTACAACAACCAACTTACCCAAATCAAGATGATTTAAAAAGAGTAGTTAAAGAACTTGAATCTTATCCACCACTTGTTTTTGCTGGAGAAGCTAGAAGATTAAAAGACCAACTTGCAGATGTTGCAAATGGTGATGCTTTCTTACTTCAAGGTGGAGATTGTGCTGAGAGTTTTTCAGAATTTCATGCAGATAATATTCGTGATACTTTTAAAGCATTAATGCAAATGGCAGTT
>Ga0256838_1001440_pt1 | contig 11298 bp, 11 predicted proteins | sample 4571419metaG_FD_185978 | JGI IMG/M metagenome (GOLD analysis project Ga0256838, IMG submission 185978) | Hydrothermal vent microbial communities from Guaymas Basin, Mexico - 4571-419 | ecosystem: Environmental > Aquatic > Marine > Hydrothermal vents | place: Mexico: Guaymas Basin | collected... | reverse complement strand
TATCTGATCCCAATGCTACTTGCACATCCCCAAGAGCTACACTTGCTGCACTCCCGCCACTTGAACCACCCGGCACCTTATCAGGATCAATGGGATTCTTAACCCTACCAAACACAGAGTGCTCACTGGTAGATCCCATAGCAAACTCATCCATATTTGCCTTAGCCACCACAACAAAACCACGTTTTCTTAGTTTTCTAATAACTGTAGCATCGTAAGTAGCTACAAAGTTTTTCAAAATACCACTCGCACAAGTCAACGGTAAATCCGCAACAGATATGTTATCTTTGACCACAAGCGGTATGAATTCTTCTTTTCCTGTTTCTTTATAAGTTCTCTCTATCTCTCTTTCTAGTTCATCCTCTGTCAAAACATGAGTATATAAGTTGTATTTATTGTTATGCTCTCTCATCCTCTCAAGAAGTCGAACCAACTCATCCCTTTTCATAGTAAATAACTTTTTCACTTCAGACACCCCTTTTATAAACCTTTGTGTTCAGTTCAAACTCCACACCCCATCACAAGCACATCTTAACCCACAAAATCCCTTATAGCATTCAAAATCTCCAATAGCCACTTATTGAATACCAATTCAAAATTTCCAAGACGAGCCCTTTTTTGCAAAATCAGTGCCATATCTATCAACTTCTTTGCTCCCAACTTCTCGATAGCCATCAGAAAAGGTATCTGACTGTGAACCGTACTATATTCCAACTTTATTTTACTTCTTAACGATGACTTTAATCGCAGCACTTTAAAACTGTTTTCTCCCCCGATCTTCCAGTAATTAATTAAATCATTCTGTGTATATGAAACACCCTTTCCTAACAAAGCCATATTCATAACTGCTGCAACCGTATTCTTAGTAATCCAACTTTCGACATAAACAGGTGCATTAAACTTTTTTCTCAAAGGAATTTTCTTTAAAGTATCAACCGAGTAAAGCATCCTTATAACCTCTAACAACTCATCCTGATTAGTCTCTAACAAAGCAAGCAGTTCCTCATCTCCCAATCCTTCAGAAGACTTAGCAACAGTCAGAACCTCAAGTGGAGAAGCGTGAAGTAATTCTTCTGCTATTTCAGATGAAAAACCAAATCTTTTCAAAATGTAAGCGTAGACCTTTCTCTTAACCTCATCCACAGGATCCCATATCCTAAATACTGGTATCTTTTCAAGTTTAGCAGAACTAGCAAATACTACAGCATTTTTCCCCAGTAGTACATTCTCATTTTTCTTTACCTTTTTAACACCTTCAAGTATGTACAAATCGTAAGCAACGGCGAACAATCCCATTCTGCCTCCAACCTCATAAGGCTCTGATACCACTTTCACCTTCTTGTGCAATCGGAACCATTCCATTAAAAAACCCTTTACGTCATCAGAACACACAAAACACGCAGGCAACGGAAATTCAAATTTTATAGCTTTCAAAAGATCAAGACTTCCACCCGACGCTGTCTTCCGCTTCGTCCGTGCCCGCGCCATAAACCTATCTCCTCACCTACCAAGTCCCACAAAAACGCACATAATCACTTAGCCCACTCTATGCTTCTCAATTCTCTTATAGTCACCACTTTAACCTGTCCTGGATAATCCATCGTCTCCTCTATTTTCTTGGCTATATCGTAGGAAAGCTTGGCTAACATCTCATCATCTATTTTTTCGGGCTCAACTATGACGCGTAACTCTCTCCCCGCCTGCATTGCAAACGCTTGCTTAACTCCTTCAAAAGAATTAGCAATCTCTTCAAGTTGTTTAATTCTCTTGACATATCCTTCAATACTCTCAGAACGTGCTCCTTCTCTACTTGCAGAAATAGCATCAGCAACCTTTACTATCTCAGCGATTAACGAGGCTGGTTCCACCTCATCGTGGTGTGCAGCAACCGCATTGACTATTATTTCACTCTCTCCATTTTTCTTAAGAATGTCCGCACCAATAGCAGCATGAGATCCCTCAACTTCATGATCTATCGCCTTTCCTATATCGTGGAAGAAACCTGCTCTTCTTGCAAGCTTCTCATCTAAACCAAGCTCAGCAGCAATATTTCCAGCAATTATCGCAACCTCTATACTGTGCTGGAGAACATTTTGACCATAACTCCTTCTATACTTCAACCTTCCCAAAAGTTTCAATATATTTGTTGGCACAAGACCTATTCCTACTTCACGAACAGCATCTTTAGCAGCCTTCATCATCTCCGCTTCAATCTGCTTCTGAGCTTTCTCAACCTCCTCCTCAATACGTCCTGGATGAATTCGTCCATCATCCACCAAACGCTGCAAAGCAACCCTTGCGATTTCACGCCTTACCGGATCCCAACATGACAGCACAACAACCTCAGGAGTATCATCAATAACAACATTAACTCCTGTGATCGCTTCAAACGTCCTTATATTTCTTCCCTCTCTTCCGATAACTCTTCCCTTCATCTCCTCATTTGGAAGATGAACAACCGTCGTAGTTATGTTAGAAGCAGTATCCAAAGCTATGCGCTGAATTGCAGTAGTTATAACCTTCTGAGCCATCTCTGTCTCTTCTTGAGTTAATCTATCTTCCCACGCCTTTATCTTTTTGGCATACTCTATCTCCAGTTCTCTATCAAGCTCTCTGAGTAAGGTCTCTCTTGCTTCCTCTTGAGACAAACCTGCAGTTTCAGACAATTTTTTCATGTACTCTGATTTTATCACTTCTATTTCCTGCTTTTGCTTTTCTATCTCCTCCTCAATTGCCTTAACTCTTTCTTCTCTCTCTTCCAACTTCTCTTCTTTTGCATCAAGACGTGCCTCTCGCTGTATAAGCTGCTCTTCCTTTTTTCTAAGCTCAGCTTTTGCCTCATCTAACTCTTTTCGCATCCGGTTCTCAAGCTCAGTCTTTAAACGCTGCAGCTCCGCCTCTGCTTTTAACTTCGCTTCTTTTACAATATTTTCTGCCTCTTTCTTCGCATCTTCTATGATCTTCTCAGCTCTATCTTGAGCTGACTGAATCTTCAACTTGACAAACATTTTCTGCAAGAAAACACTTATACCAAATCCGACAAGTCCACCTATGATAATTGCAAGTATCAATCCCCAACTCAACTTTTATCCCTCCTCTCATCTATTGGCATCAATTTTCTAATTTGTCCTCTTCAAAATTGCACGCTTTAAAGCAAGAGCTGGCCCAGACAAAACATACGTCATAGAAACTGCAAACAATGCTTCGTACATCTTGAAAATCAAAAGCACTCCTACTAAAGCTATCAGCAACCAAATCGCGTAATTCCAGCGTCCTTTAAAAGCCGGATACTCAATGTTACTGGTCATCAACCAAAACATCAAAATCCCCAGCACCATTACAAACCAAGCATTAACCTTTCCCACAAGAGAATGATTGGCAACCATCAAAGAAAATATTGCAACATTCGAGGCTGCAGCTGGAATAGGCAAACCAGAAAAACTTTTTTTAGTTGGGAGTAAATTAAACCTAGCAAGTCTAATCGCTCCACCAAGAAGATACACAAAACCTGCAGCAAGCGACATAGACGAAGGTGCCATAACACTCAAAAGAAGCGCTGGCAAAGCTCCAAATGCCACAACATCAGAAATAGAATCAAATTCTTTACCAAACTCACTGGAAGCTTTTAAAAATCTTGCAACCTTACCATCCAGCGAATCAAAGAGTATTGCAACAATTACCAAGCTTGCCGCCAGTAAGTATTTTTTTGCAACAACCAGCCATAACCCTGCAAATCCACAAAACATGGAACTTGCAGTCAACACACCCGGTAAAAGCTTTAAAGTATCCTTCAACCCCCTCACCAAATTCACCTCTTGTTAAACTCACATTTCTACACCTTTCTAAACAAAGTGGTCACCCCAGCTACAACTCGCATTCCTTCCTTCACTGTGGGTACAAATTCATAAGGAGCATAAAGATCTACTCGAGACGAAAATTTAATCATACCGAAAACCTCTCCGACCGCAACTCTATCTCTCTTTTCAACTCTAAAATCTATGCGCCTTGCAAGCCACCCTGCTATCTGTACAATTTTTATCTTTTCCCCACTTTCTAAACGCCATAAACTCTCCAACCTCTCATTATTATCTGCATCCTTATCAAAAGCCATAGAGAAACTTCCTGTTCTGTAGGCGTAGTCTTCTAGCACCATATTTGCTGGAGCTCTATTCATGTGATAATCGAATGGACTCATAAATATTTTCACGCGCCTTGCTTTTCCTAACCACTTATCCTCAACCTCATCTACTCCTATGACCTTTCCATCAGCAGGCGACAACAAAATTCTCCCATCCCCAGAAACTCCGTAAACGCGTCTTTCAAAGTTTCTGAAAAAAGCAAGGCAAAAGTAAGAAAAATACTTGCTGACTTTGGATATTCTTTCAAATCCTATAAGTTTCAAAATATCAGCCCCAACTCTGAATATGGCATGTAAAAGCCAACCTTCATAAGCCACACCCAAAAATGTGGGAATTCTCGTCCTCTTTTCAGAAAGAAAATCAAAATCACTTTTGAGGTATTCTAAAAAGGGAGAACTTATACTCCCCTTCTCCACCTTTCTAATCTTTTCCCCTGACAACTTCCATACCCCCAACGTAAGGTCTAAGTGCATCTGGGATAACAAACAACTTATTTTTCTCCTCCCAGAAATTCTCCATTATGGCGATAAGAGTTCTTCCCACCGCCAAGCCAGAGCCGTTGAGGGTATGGACAAACTCCTTTTTGCGAGTTCCTGAAACAGCGTACCGAATATTAGCTCGCCTTGCCTGAAAATCTTCAAAATTACTGCAAGAGGAAATCTCTCTGTAACGTTCATATCCCGGCAACCAAACCTCTATATCGTAACATTTAGCCGCCGAGAAACCTATATCCTGCGAACACAAAGCAACCACTCTGTATGGCAATTCAAGACGTCTTAATATCTCCTCAGCATCTTGAAGCAACATTTCAAGCTCATCATAAGAATCGGCAGGATGCGAAAACTTGACTAACTCCACTTTATCAAACTGATGCTGTCTCAACATTCCTCTCACATCTTTTCCATAACTTCCTGCCTCTCTTCTAAAACACGGCGTATAACACACGTATTTTTTAGTCAATTCATCCTCTTTTAATACCTCTCCACTATGCAAATTGGTAACAGGAACTTCAGCAGTTGGAACAAGATAAAGATTATCTTTCTCGCACTTATAAAGATCTTCCTCAAACTTTGGGAGCTGTCCTGTCCCCCTCATCACCTCTGGCTTGACAAGGTAAGGAACCCATACCTCTTCATAACCCTGCTCAAGATGCAGATCAATCATAAAGTTGATCAAACCACGGATCAACGCAGCACCTTCAGCCCTCAAAACCGTAAAACGTGATCCGGAAAGTTTGGCACCCCTTTCAAAATCTAAAATTCCAGTTATCCTACCTATCTCCCAGTGGGGCAATCCCTTGGATTTGGAAATTTGACCAACACGCCTTATCTCTACATTATCATTCTCACCTTCACCAAGAGGAGTCGTACGAGAAAGAGTATTTGGAATCGTTAACATCAAATCTTCAAGGTGCCCTTTGGCTTTATCATGCTCAACTTCAAGATCTCTCAGCTCAGATTCGAGCTTTTCTTTTTCGCTAAGTTTGCTAGAAAACAACTCCTCATTTCCTTCCCTCTTAGCTTTTCCCAGCTCTTTATTTAAGGAGTTTACCCTTTTTCTCAACTCATCAATTTTCTGCTGTAAATCTCTTCTCCTTTCATCAAGCGACAGTATCTCTTTTACAAGAGTATGCGAAAACTTTTCATAATCATGCCTTTTCAACTTTTCTAAGAAGTCTTCCCAAGTCGAGAGGGGTCTCATATCATAACTTAAACCATCAATATTACCACGCTTGGCAAGATTTACAGAGTAGAACCACGGCCTCTTTCTTATATCCCTTACATCGTGCATCTAGCAACCCCCTCGCACTGTACACCTAGAAGAAACCTTCTTATTTACTCTCCGTAATTTTCTAGTGCAACTGAACAACAAAAACAAATAACAGGCCCTTGCCCCAAACAAAAACTTCCACTACGCAAGGGCCCTTCCAAACCACTATCTCTTTGTAAACTGAGGTGCTCTTCTTGCTTTTCTTAAACCATACTTCTTTCTTTCCTTCTCACGAGCATCTCGAGTAAGAAATCCACGCTTTTTCAAGTCTCTTCTCCACTCCGGATTGTACTTCTCAAGAGCTCTCGCTAAACCATGCCTTATAGCTTCACTTTGGCCAGTAAGTCCGCCACCTTTTACCTTAACCTTTACATCAAACTTATCCAACGCGCCAACCAACTCAAGTGGTTCTTTTGCTGCGCGGATATAAAGGAGCATGTTGGAGAAGTACTCATCTATACTCTTACCGTTCACCTCAAAATTTCCACTTCCACCGGGTATGATAACAACTCTTGCCGTTGCTTCTTTTCTGCTCCCGGTTGCTGCAAACTTATCCATCTCCTATACCCCCCTATTAAATCTTCAACTAATCTTCCCACTTGTACTCCACAGGTTTCTGAGCTGCATGAGGATGCTCTTCACCGCGGTAGATTTTTAACTTCTTTATCATCTTCCTACCAAGTCTATTTTTAGGAAGCATTCTCTTAACAGCTAACCACATGAGTTTTTCCGGATACTTCTCCATCATCTCTTTTAGAGTCTTCTCCTTTAAACCACCTGCATAACCAGAGTGGTAATAATAGCGCTTTTTCAACTTTTTAGCATCCTTGCTAACAGTAACTTTATCTGCATTCACTACCACCACGAAATCCCCAGTATCAACGTGAGGTGTCCACGTCGGTTTATGTTTCCCCATAAGAAGTGTCGCAATCCTCGTTGCAGCCCTTCCTAAAATTTTTCCCTTTACATCAACAATCCACCATTTGCGCTCTACTTCACCTTTTTTAGCAAACCACGTCTTTTGCTTTACTCCTCTCAACATGGCTCTTACACCCCTTCACCTATGTTACTTGTAAACTCTACCCCCAATTTAAAAGCTTTTAAAATTTTAACACTTATAAAGCCGTATTGTCAATTTTATCTTGTAAAACACCGCCAAATAAAACCCCGCATATAAGCATGGTAACAAACGTTCCCAAAACTGCTCCCGCAGCAACATCTACTAAGTAATGGATACCCGCAACAACCCTTAAAACAACAACCAGCACTCCCAATATCCAACTCAAAAGCCACAAAACCTTATCAAAGCAAACCTCACCTCTAAAACTCATACTCAACCACGTTTGAAGTGCAAACACTACAACTGCATGATCTGAAGGGAACGACGCATCTGCTTCATGGCTTATAAGAGGTTTTACCTTCAAAACAACAAAGGGACGCGGTAATGGAATTAGGATTTGCACAATTTGGCTTACACCATAAGAGACAATCACAGCCATCAATCCCAACCCCAAAAGTTTAGTAACCTTTTCCCCATCAATTTTTCCTCTGCCAGTTTTTCCTCTCAACCACACTATTCTGCCTGCAGTTACAATGAAAAATACCAGCCAGGTAACCAGTAAAATCTTGTAAAACACCTCAAAATTTTCTCCTAGAAAATGCTGGCCCAAGCTAGAGTATAAATACGAAACAAGTTTCAATTCCAAATTCCGCCACCCCATTATCAGCCTTTCTATAAAACCCACAGCCATCAAGCTTCCTTCCTCCCCTGTGTTAGAATATAGATGAATAGAGTATTTTTACAAAGGAGGTTTTTTGCATGCGAGTCGCTGTTAAAGATAGCAACAGGTGTGTGGGTTGTCAATCTTGCATGTTTGCCTGTGCAAGGCGTCACGGTGAAATTGGAGTGGTCAACTCTCGTATCCGGATCAAAAGCGCGGGAGGAATGGAAAACGGATTTGAGGTTATCATTTGCCGTGCCTGTGAAAATCCAGTATGTGCTGAAGTTTGCCCTACTGGAGCATTGGAAAAGCGTGTGATAAACGGCAGGGTAAGGGGGGTCATCTTTCACCCTGAAAAGTGTATTGGCTGTAAAATGTGTCAGCAAGCCTGCATAATTGGGGCAGTTTTCTGGAGCGAACACGAGAACAAACCCCTTATATGTGAACACTGTGGTTACTGTGTAGCATTTTGCCCGCACGGAGTTTTAGAAATAGAAAGGTAATCTTAAAGGAGTGAGCTTGATGGAGTATATTGACCTTTTTCCAAAGAAGGTTTTGTTTATTGACCTGTCCACTAGAAAGTGGTGGACAGAGACGAGAGAAGATCTGTTTGAAAACTACCTCGGAGGAACCGGAGTAGCAACAAAACTCTTAGAAGAAAACTTAGATCCAAACTGCGATCCTCTCTCTCCGGATAATGTGATCATATTTGCAACAGGCCCTTTAAACGCTTTATATCCTGTTGTCTCAAAAACGGTTGCCATGTTTAAGTCTCCCCATACCGGTAATATTGGAGAATCACACTGTGGTGGAAGGACCTCAGCAGCATTTAGATTAACCGGATACGGAGCAGTCGTTATAAAAGGAAAAAGTGACATACCTGTATACCTTGTCATTTCTCCAAACAAAGTAGCCTTCAGAGATGCACGCTCTATATGGGGAATGAGATCCACCTACACAGTCGGGAAGATAATTCGTCGTGCAGAAAGGGGAGCCGGTATAAGAACAATTATGCGAATTGGAAGAGCCGGCGAAAAAATGGTAACTTATTCTTCCGTCGTAGCAGAAAGCTACAGACACTTTGGAAGATTGGGGCTCGGAGCGGTATTCGGTTCTAAAAATCTGAAAGCCATTGTCGTAGAAGGCTCAGGATCCATAAAAATTCCAGAAGCCTTCAGGCGCTCTTACAACAAAACGTATAAAAAGATATACGATCTTGAAGTTAACTCAGACTTAATGAAAAAATATCACGATTTGGGAACTCCGGCAAACATTCTTAACCTAAACAAAAGAGGTGCTCTGCCCTCCTACAACTTAAAAAGCACAACCTATCCCTTTGCAGAAGAGCTGTCAGGAGAAAAAATGGCTTCCGACTATCTGGGACGAAGACTTGCATGTTCTCACTGCCCAGTGGCATGTATTCACCTTGGAATCTTGAGGGAAAGTTACGAAAATGAACCTTATTTTTATAAAACCACATACGTAAGCTACGACTACGAACTCATATACTCCTGTGGAACCATGCTCGGCATAAAAAATGGCCATGATTTACTCAAAGTTATAGACGCCATAGAAGTCGCAGGCCTGGATGCCATGAGTGGGGGAGTAGTGCTTGCATGGATAACTGAAGCTTTTGAAAAGGGGATAATCTCTGAAAAGGAAACCTTGAATGCAACACCAAAATGGGGAGAAGCGGACGAATACGTAAAAATTATTGAAAACATAGTTGAACAACCAAACGACTTCTATAAACTAGCAGCACGCGGAGTAGAATCTCTTTCCGATTACTACGGCGGAAAAGACTTTGCGCTGGCTTTTGGGAAAAACGAAATGCCGGGCTATCACACAGGATACGCCGCGCACTTGGGATGGACTTTGGGAGCAAGACACAGTCATCTTGACAATGCAGGTTACTCTATTGACCAAAAGCTCAAAGAAATTCCGTCTCCTGAAGAACTGGTTGACAAAATCATAGAAGAGGAATGCTGGAGGCAGCTTTTGACAAGCTTAGCAATATGCCTGTTTGCCAGAGGTATATACAAACCAGAAATTGTGGCAGAAGCCTTCAATTCACTTGGTAAAAACCTTGACGAAGAACAACTAAGAAACTTTGGAAGAAAAATATACGCTTTTAAATACCACTTAAAGCAAAAGTTAGGATTCAGTTTTGATAAGTTGCGTATCCCTGAAAGAATATTTGAAACACCTTCTATGCACGGTAAATTAGAAAAATCCTATATTGACAAGGCATTAAAATACGCCGCAGATAAAATTCAGGGCATTATCAAGCAACACCTGAAGTGAAGCTTATTTTTAGGAAAAACGTATGATAGGATATAAGGTGTAAGCAAAATTTTTTAAAGGAGGGGTTTTGATATGTCAAGTTTTATTATGGACATTTGGGCACGTGAGGTTCTGGACTCTCGTGGCAATCCAACAGTTGAAGTTGAAGTTACTCTTGAATCGGGAGATATGGGACGTGCAATTGTGCCATCGGGAGCTTCAACTGGAAAAAATGAAGCTTTGGAGTTGCGTGACAAAGATTCAAGATACTTGGGAAAAGGAGTTTTGCAAGCAGTAAACAATGTCAATGACGAAATAGCTCCAAATATAGTGGGTATGGACGCACTCAACCAAGCAGAAATTGATTACGCTCTTATTGAACTTGATGCTACTGACAATAAATCACGTTTAGGGGCAAATGCAATTCTTGGAGTCTCAATGGCGGTTGCAAGAGCTGCTGCAAACTATTTACGTATTCCTCTATATCGCTATATAGGTGGACTTAACGCAACGCTTCTTCCCGTACCAATGTTAAATGTTTTAAACGGTGGAAAGCACGCTGACAACAACGTAGATATACAAGAGTTTATGATAGTACCAACCGGTGCTGCAACTTTTGCAGATGCTATTAGAATGTCTTCCGAAGTCTATCACACTCTTAAAAAGGTTCTTGCAGAATCTGGACACTTCACTGGAGTTGGAGATGAAGGAGGTTTTGCACCAAATCTGGGTTCAAATGAAGAGGCAATACAGCTTCTTCTGAAAGCCATAGAAAAAGCCGGTTATGTACCCGGTGAGCATTTCTACCTCGCTATAGATTCCGCTGCAAGTGAGTTCTATATAGACGGTAAGTATGACCTTAAAGGTGAAGGTAAAGTTTTAGAAGCTGCAGAGCTCGTGGAACTCTATAAATCTTGGGCAAACAAATATCCGATAATATCTCTTGAAGATGGTATGGCAGAGGACGATTGGGAAGGTTGGAAGTTATTAACAAATGAACTCGGCGGCAAAATTCAACTTGTTGGAGACGATGTATTCGTAACAAATCCGGAAATATTTGCACGTGGTATAGAAGAAGGAATAGCAAACAGCATTCTTATAAAGCTAAACCAGATTGGAACAGTTACAGAAACATTAACCACAGTTAACATGGCACTTGCCAATGGCTATACTTACGTAATCTCACACAGAAGCGGTGAAACAGAGGACACTTTCATAGCAGATTTTGCAGTGGCTACCTCTGCTGGAATGATAAAGACTGGAGCACCTGCACGTTCTGAGCGCGTTGCTAAATACAATCAACTTTTAAGAATCGAAGAAGAACTTGATGAAATCGGAGTTTACGCCGGAATTTCCGCTTTTAATTTTGCTCCAGAAGAGTAAAT
>Ga0256838_1001438_pt1 | contig 11308 bp, 10 predicted proteins | sample 4571419metaG_FD_185978 | JGI IMG/M metagenome (GOLD analysis project Ga0256838, IMG submission 185978) | Hydrothermal vent microbial communities from Guaymas Basin, Mexico - 4571-419 | ecosystem: Environmental > Aquatic > Marine > Hydrothermal vents | place: Mexico: Guaymas Basin | collected... | reverse complement strand
GTTTTGGCCATTTTGGTCATTTTATTTGGAAGATATTAAGGGGGTATGTGTGTTGGCGCTTAGAGTGGAAAATTTGACAAAAAGGTTTGGGAATTTTACCGCAGTTGATCATATAAACCTTGAGGTAGAAGCTGGAAAGATATTAGCTTTCCTTGGACCGAATGGTGCAGGGAAAACAACCACGATAAAGATGTTAACAGGGATTCTGCTACCCGATGAAGGGAAGATGGAAATTTTAGGAGTAGAGAACCCCTATCCATCTAGGGAGATCGAAGTCAAGAAGAGGATAGGTCTTGTTCCAGAGGAGCCAAAGATATACCCATACTTTAGGGGATATGAATTTTTGAATTTCATTATGGATATTTACGAATGCGGCAAAGAAACTGAAGAGAGAATGAAAGAGCTTTTAAGTGCTTTCAATGTTAATTATCTTGATAAATTTATTTCCGATATGTCCCATGGAATGAGACAGAAGCTTCTACTTGTTTCCGTACTTATGAGAGAACCAGAAATAATGTTTTTGGATGAACCAACGGTTGGTCTTGATGCAAAAAGTGCGAAGATCTTGAAGATATTTCTAAAAAGGCTTGTAGAAAGTGGAAAGACGGTCTTTATGACAACTCATATACTTGAAATAGCTGAAAGAATGGCCGACGAGATTGTGATAATTAACAAGGGAAAGATTATAGCGAAAGGTACGATGGAAGAACTTAGAAAGCAGGCAGGCGAAGAGGGAACGCTTGAAGATCTCTTTTTGAAGCTAACAGGCGAGGAAGAAGAGGTGAAGAAGATATTGGAGGAGCTGGAAAAGTGAGAGAACTCAGGATATTCATGAAGTATGGGCTATTCTTCATTGTTAATAAAAAAAAGAAATCTTCCAATAAAAAAACTGTTTTAATTAGTCAACTTTTTGTTTTTGGATATTTTTCAGTTTTCACAGGGGTAATGATATACAATGTTTTCAACAAAATAAAGGATGTCGTTATAAATAACATACCGTTTGTGGATGTATATGCTCTCTACTGGAATTTTCTTGCTTCCGTGTTCTTTCTTTTGGGCGTGATTGGGAGCTCTGTTTACGTTCTTTCTATGAATGAGGAAGTTGAATTTCTCTTAGCCCTTCCTGTAAGGCGATGGACGGTAACTTTTTATCAGCTTTTCATGGCGATATTCTATGATCTTCCTGTTTTTGGAATGTTTGTTGCTGTCTCTGTTTCATACGGGCTAATCCTTGGCGGTATGTATCCTGTATTGGCAGTTGTCACTGCCGTTATACATTCTTTGATGTTGCTTTCTCTTGGCGTGTACATATCCACATTTGCAGCGAGAAAGATTTCTGGAAGTGTTGCAAGAAGAATTTTCATATTTTTGCAAGCGATTGCTCTGGTAGGTTTCGTCCTGCTACTCAATTTTTCTATGACATCTGCTCCTGATAATATGAACGACTATCTGGTTAAACTTTCAAGAATATATAAAGTATTATCCTCGCCTTTTAACATATTTGGTTATGCCATCTCTTCTATAAAAAAGCCTTACTATATGGCAATAAGTTTACTTTTGACGGCCTTGTTTGGAAAGCTATTCATAAAAGGATCCGGGGAATTAGGATTTGTTGTTGTTAAGGGTACTTCAAAAAGGAAAGTGAAATATAAAAGAATTGGAAGAAGTCGTTCAATAATTATGAAAGATCTAAAGGCTATATTCAGGCAGGATAATTCGCTGTTTTTGCTTTTGTATCCTTATATCTTTGGAGCTTTTATGGGTTGGAGCGTTAAAGATCCTTTATATGCTCTTCTCACGGCGGTTCCGATAAGCAGTATGTATGCTTTGCTTGAAACATCCCAGGCTTTGCTACATGATGTCTCAAACTGGGAGATAACGAGGAGTTTGCCCTACACCTATAAAGAAATGGTCTCTTATAAAATGTTTTTGACGACCATGATAAATATTCTGCTTTCTCTTGGACTCTTAGTATTTACAAGTGTTTTCAAAGGTTTTAATCCAAAATCCTTATGGGTTCTTTTAATAGCTACTAACGAATTTATAATGGCAACTTCAGGGGGTATCTATGCCGTTTTATCTAATCCTCCAAAGACGGAGAATGTTTCAAGGGAGGTAATGAAGGCGCCGTTATGGATGAGCTTCATAACAATTGGGGTTACTATGGGGGCTATTTTGGGATTTGGAACGATTCAGAAATGGTGGGGGATCCTCATTTTTGTTGCATCAATGATTGTTACGGAATTTTTGATAATTTTCTATCTAAAAGGTTCCAAAAGAAAATTTGAAAACATTCTAAAGGGAGAGATTTGATTCGCTTTGGTTTGAAAAAGTGGAACTATGTAAAATTTCTTGCGGATTTTTTCTTTTTTAGCTCTTCCTTCACTTTAAATATCTCATCCCTTAAGATAGCGGCATCTTCGTATCTAAGCTCTGATGCTGCTTTGAACATTTCTTCTTCCAAAGTTGCAAGGTACTCTTCCAAGGTAAGGGTTTCTTTGAGGGCAAGTACGGTTTCAACAGTTTCTGGGTACTTTTCTTCCTTCTTCATGAACTCTTCAAATACTTCAAGTTGCATTGGTTTCACTATCGTCTTGGGCACAATTCCATGCTTTTTGTTGTATTCAATTTGAATTTTTCTTCGCCTGTTGGTCTCTTCTATGGCTCTTTTCATAGAAGGCGTTATTTTATCGGCAAACATTATGACCTTTCCATTTATGTTTCTTGCAACTCTCCCTATTATTTGGATGAGAGTCGTTTCCGACCTTAAGAACCCTTCAACATCAGCGTCCATAATAGCCACCAGAGAGACTTCTGGAAGATCAAGACCTTCTCTTAAAAGATTTATTCCGACAACAACATCTACATCGCCTCTTCTAAGCTTTTTCAAGACTTCTACTCTTTCTATGGCATCAAGCTCTGAATGAATGTATATTGCTTTAATTCCAAGATCAACAAGGTATTCTGCTAATTTTTCTGCCATCTTTTTTGTTAGAACAATAACCATTGCACGCTCCCCGCGCTCTTTTACTCGTTTGATTTCCATGATCAACCTATCAATTTGACCTTCTGTTGGGTACACAACGACTTCAGGATCGATAAGTCCCGTTGGTCTTATTATCTGCTCGACAACCTGTTCGGATAGAGAGAGTTCAAAATCTCCCGGTGTAGCTGAGACGAATATAACTTGGTTTATTCTTTCCATGAACTCTTCGAATTTTAGTGGTCGGTTATCAAAGGCAGAGGGTAATCTGAATCCATACTCCACAAGAGCTTTTTTTCTTGAATGATCTCCGTTGTACATGGCACGAAGCTGCGGAATAGAAAGATGAGATTCATCTATAAAGAGCAAGAAATCATCCGGGAAGTAATCTAAAAGGGTATATGGTGGTTCACCCGGTGCTCTCCCGTCAAAGTGCCTTGAATAGTTCTCTATTCCAGGGCAGTATCCCATTGTCTCTAAAAGCTCTATGTCGTTCAGTGTTCTTCTCTCAAGACGCTGCGCTTCAAGTTCCTTTCCTTGAGCTTTGAGCTCTCTTATCCTTTCTTCCAACTCCTGCAAGATGGATCTGACGGCAATTTTTATCTTTTCGTCCGTTGTTATGAACTCTTTTGCCGGGTATATCCAGAGGCGGTCAAGCTCTTCTTTCACCGTCTTGTTCATTTTATCTATTCTGTAAATTGCGTCTATCTCGTCTCCGAAAAATTCTATTCTAAACCCATCATCGGTGTAAGTGGGATATATTTCGATCACATCGCCTTTAAGGTTAAAAGTTCCTTCAGGCCCCACAGCCTCAGTCCTTTTGTATCCTATCCTTGCAAGATGGCGAGCAAGAGAGATTATATCCAGTTCCTTTCCAACTTCTATTTTTATGTTCAGCTTTTCAAAGTCTTCTGGATCGCCGCAGTTGTAGATAGCAGAGACAGAGGCTACCACTATAGTGTCATCTCTTGTTTTAAGAGCCTCATATGTGGACATCCTCATCCTTGCTATCACATCGTTTATCTTTGCGTCCTTTTCTATGTAAAGATCCTTTTTTGGCAAATATGCCTCTGGTTGGTAGTAGTCGTAATAACTTATGAAAAACTCCACCCTGTTGTATGGGAAAAAAGATTTAAATTCGCTATATAGCTGCGCTGCAAGAGTTTTGTTAGGTGAAAGTATCAAAGTGGGTTTTCCAATTTCTTTTATAACGTTTGCCATTGTGAAGGTTTTGCCGCTTCCTGTAACGCCAAGAAGCGTTTGAAATCTGTAGCCTTTTTTTAATCCTTCCACTAACTTTTCAATCGCTTGCGGCTGATCTCCCGTTGGCTCGAACTCGCTTACCAATATGAATTTAGCCATAATTCTCACTTGCCTTCAATTAAAAGCTGCTGGTGCGTATAACAACTCTTTTTCCAGAAAAGGCTATGCCAAATCCGATAACCTTGCATCCTTTTGCTAACATCTTTTCATAATAATTTCTACTTCTTATCTGCTCAAGCGCTTTCTTTGCCAGCTTCTCAAGCTTATCTTCATCTTCTGACCTCTTTACCTCAAAAATTGCAGCATATTTGCCATACCTTTCATCTTTCGGATACACAACAACATCTAACCTTCCATAACCTGATTCCATCTCACTCTCAACTTCAAAACCATTTATCGCTATAGATAATATCCCCAAAAGAAACGCTTTGTACACCCTTTCTGGTTCTTTAAACCCAAAATCGTAATAGCTCAGTGAATTTTTAATGAAACTCTCAAGGTTTTCTTTAAACTTGTCATAAGATCCTTCTCTCAGCATAAGTTTTAACGTCATGTACATATCATCTGCTGAGTAGTTTTCTATTATTTCTTCGAGCCATGTTGATACAACTTCTTTAAAGAATTCTTCAATCTCCTTGTTTGGAATCTTTAGAAGGTATTCTTTCCTATCAACCATAGTCGCTGTTAGATAGCCAGAAGATACAAACAAAGTCCAAACTCCACTTTTAACTCTATCCAATTTCCTTAAGGACAACCATGGATCAAGCTGCTGGATAACTTCTTTTCCTTCAAGGAGTTTGTCAAGGTTTTCCTTCACTTGTGGATTTGTTTCCACCTGTTTTATGATTATGTCGTTCGATGATGTGTTTATCCAGAAGGGCAAAGAAGCTCTATATGGATCTCTACCCGATAACCTTTCTGAGATATAATTTAAAACGCTCCAGGGGTTATAAAGATTGTCAAAATCGCCTACCTTGTATCTTCCATACCATTCTGAGGCTGTTTCTATATCTTCCCTTGTATCCAATCCATAGTGTCTTAGTATCTGAACTACTTCTTCTTCGGTGAAACCGAATTTATCCGACATTTTATTTTCAAATACGGTGAACACAGCAAGGTTATTGAGACCGGAGAATATTGATTCCTTTGCAACTCTGTAAACACCGGTAAGAACACCAAATTCGAGGTATTCGTTATCTTTGAGAGCGGAGGTAAGCATGTTTCTCATGAAAGCGACCATGTTATCGTAGTAATCAGGATCTTTTTTGCTGTATGTGTAGGCAGCCTCGATGGGAACATCGTATTCATCTATTAAAATTATCGCTTTTTTCCCAGTGGTTTCATATAAAGCTTGAGTTAGCAATTTCAGTATACCCATATACTCTTCATCATCCGCTTCTCTTCTGGCAAGTCCTCGGAGAACTTCTCTTTTATCTTCGTTAATATCTAACTCAATATATTCACTGGCAAGATTTCTAAGTTCTATCTTCAAGTGTTTCAAAGCACTTTGCCAGTTGATATCCTTAACTGCCTTAAATGACAAAAATATCACTGGAAACTGGTGAAAATATTCTTTAATAATGGCTTTTTCTTCCCAAATTTTAAGACCTTCAAATAAATTCTCTCTGCTTCTTAGAGAAAAGAAGTGCTTTAGCATGTTCAAGTTAAGGGTCTTTCCAAACCTTCTTGGTCTTGTTATCAATTTAACCTTCCCCGGAAGATCAATGATGTCTTTTATAAAAAGAGATTTGTCTACATAGTAATAGTTTTTCTTTATCATATCCGGAAATTCGCTGACGCCAATAGGAAGTTTCTTCATCGCGATCACCTCATGGTTGATTATAGCAGATGAGAAATTAAAAGGCTTGAATTTCAGAATATAGAAAAAGGGAGGCAATAGTGCCTCCCTTCAAACTTTGTTGTCCATTTATCGCTTCACCACGGGAACGCCCAACGGCCTCCCCAGCCCCATCCTCTTCTCCATCTCCATCCATATCCACGACCCCAACCTCTGCCGAATCCGAATGGAAGGACGCTGAAGAAAGGTCTTGTCCAGCCATAACCATATCCGTATCTCCATGGTGTGTAAGGTGCGTAGTATGGAGCTGCATATCCATAACCATAGTAATACCTACATGGTCCAAGCCCTCTTCCTCCTACACCAGGACCAAGTCCGAGTGGGCCAGTGCCATCGCCGAGTGGCATAATTCTCACCTCCCAAGCTCTTTTTCTATTTCTCTCAATCTCTCTTCAACAAACCTAAGCTCGTCCTCAAGGTATGTTTTGTAATCAAGCAAAAACTCCCTTTCATCCTCTAAAGTGTATGCTGGAGGATAATATGGTGCATACGGTGTAGGATACCATGGTGCTCCCCAAAACGGTGGTGTTGGTGGCATCATCCACCATGGTGCACCATAGTAACCATAAGGATTGTATCCGTACGGATTATAATAGTTTCCATAATTTCTGCTATTTTGATCATCTGGTGGAACTGGTGGCCTTTCATCAACTGGCATAATCCTCACCTCCCAATCATATCTTGAAGTTGTCTTATTCTATCCTCAACTGCTCGAAGCTGCTCTTCAAGATAAGCTTTGTAGTCTAAAAGCATTTGCAATTCCTCTTCAGGGGTTGATGGAGGTGCGTATGGTCCAGGTGCTCCAGCAAAACCTGGGCCAAAACCAAAACCTCTGCCATATCCACCACCGTAACCCATTCTTCCTCTACCGAATCCAAAACCTCTACCATATCCACCACCTTGCCCGTATCCACCACCGTAACCTCTGCCTCTACCTTTACCGTATCCACCACCTTGTCCGAATCCTCTACCTTGTCCTCTTCCATTTCCCCACATCTTTTCCACCTCCGATAATAATATATACAATTTGTATATATATGTCAAGGCTTAGAATGTGGAGTGCCCTAACTATACTGGTCAATATCTTTCCGTATAGCTGGGGGCTTTCAAATAGTGATTCTTGACATAGTTTGGGAAGCTGATATAATTCTCAACTGCGTGGGGGCGTAGCTCAGTTCGGGAGAGCGCTACCATGGCACGGTAGAGGTCGTGGGTTCAAGTCCCATCGCCTCCACCATTGCATAAAGGTCTTTGATGTGGTATAATAAATTTTGTGGAGCCCCTGTAGTTCAACGGATAGAACGGCGGATTCCTAATCCGCAGATGGAGGTTCGATTCCTCCCAGGGGCACCACGAAGAGCAGGTGGGCCGTTAGCTCAACTGGTAGAGCACCTGATTCTTAATCAGGGGGCTGCAGGTTCGAGTCCTGCACGGCCCACCATTTTTGTTTGAGTTTGATAAAAAAAGTAAGAGGAGACCGCCCGGTTTCCCACCTTCCGCCGAAGAGGTAGGAAGGTTAATATAAAGCGAATATAGTGCTTTGGCCAGTTTTTCTGGCGCTTTTGGTTTAAAATAGCGGGCGGTTGCCCGCTTTTCGCTTTATAATTTAAAAGGAGGAGGGGATAAGTATCGCTGAAAAAGCAGATCTTCCAAGAAATGAGCAAATAAGGGTTCAAAAAGTCAGGGTAGTGGACGAGAATGGGAAACAAATAGGAGTTTTTCCAACGAAGAAGGCTATAGATATGGCGAAAAAGAAAGGTCTTGATCTTGTATTGGTAGCACCTAACGCCAATCCACCCGTTGCAAGGATAATGGATTATGGAAAGTTCAAGTACGAGCAGCAAAAAAAGCAAAGAGAAGCGAAGAAAAAACAAAAAAAGCAGCAACAGGTGAAGCAGATGAAGTTCAGGGTTAAGATAGATGAGCATGATTATCAAACGAAGCTAAAGCACATAAGAAGGTTCCTTGAAGATGGTGCAAGGGTCAGGGTGGCCATCATGTTTATAGGAAGAGAAATAGTCTTTACCGACAAGGGTAAGGAGATTTTGGAGAGGGTTGCTCAAGATACGGCCGATATAGCCGAGGTTGAAGCTGCTCCGAAACTTGAGGGAAGAGATATGTGGATGACTTTAAAGCCAAAAAAGAAGAAGGGGGAATGAGTATGGGCAAGAAGAAGATGAAGACCAATAGAAGTGCAGCCAAGAGATTCAGAGTCACGAGAAAAGGAAAGGTCATGAGGGAACATGCTTACGCATGGCATAAAACGGGTAAGAAGAGAAGAAGCGCATTGAGAAGGCTTAAAAGAAAGGGACAGGTTTCCGCAGCTGAGAAAAACAGAGTACTGAAGCTTCTTGGAATGAAATAATAAAGGGAGGTAGATGGAGATGAGAGTAAAAAGAGCCGTCCACGCAAAGAAGAAGAGAAAAAAGGTATTGAAAGCAGCCAAAGGTTACAGAGGAGCCAATTCAAGAAGATATAAGCTTGCAAAGCAGATGTATATAAGAAGTGGGCAATTTGCTTTTGCTGAAAGAAAGAAAAAGAAAAGAAACATGAGAAAGCTTTGGATAATTAGGATAAACGCCGCTGCAAGAATGGAGGGACTCAAGTACAACGAACTTATTCATGGACTTAAATTGGCCGGAGTTCAGATAAACAGAAAAATGCTTGCAGATCTTGCAGTTAACGATTTTGATGCATTCAAGAAGTATGTTGAAATTGCAAAGGATGCTTTGGCAGCCAAGGAGGCATAAGAAGGAGGCGACCAAGAATGCCAGAATTCAACGCTAAAGGACCGGACGATCCAAAAAAGAAGGAACTTGAGGAAAGAAGACAACGCTTTTTAGAGGCACAGAAAAGAAAGCAAAGATTGAAGGAAAAGATGGAAAATGTAAAGTATAAAATAACTGTCATGAGTGGTAAAGGTGGTGTTGGAAAGAGCACCGTTTCTGTGAATTTGGCAGTTGCATTGGCGGAAGAAGGATTCAACGTAGGGCTTCTGGATCTTGATCTTCATGGCCCAAATGTGGTAAGAATGCTCGGTTTAAACGATAAATTGAGCGTAGATAGCGGAGAAATACTTCCTGCATATTACGGTACAAACCTAAAAGTTATATCCATGGCTTTCCTCCTTGAAGAGGGTGCTCCCGTTATATGGAGGGGACCCCTTAAAACTACTGCCATAGAGCAATTCTTGGCAGACGTAAGATGGGGAGAACTTGATTTTCTTGTTGTTGATCTTCCCCCGGGAACAGGTGACGAAGCTCTGACTTTGTATCAGTCGACATCGATCGATGGAGCGGTTCTTGTTACAACCCCTCAGGTTGTTGCCCTTGACGATGTCAGAAGGGCGGCGAAGTTCGTTTTAGATATGAGAGATGCTCCTATGAGTGCTAGCAAAAATGTAAAGATACTTGGTGTGATTGAAAACATGGCCTATCTCAGATGTCCGAATGGCGATATAGTTTACATCTTTGGAAAAGGTGGGGGAGAGAGGCTTGCTCAGGAACTTGAAGTTCCCCTTCTTGCAAAAATTCCTATGGATCCAAAGGCCATGGAGATGATGGATAAAGGTATGCCTCCTGTATCCTTCTACAGGAGCACCGAGTTTGAACAGGCCTTTAGAGAGCTTGTTGGAAAGATCTTAGAAGAGCTTAAAGGGGAGAGTTAATATGTACAGAAGTCACACTTGCGGGGAGCTCACCGCAAAGGATGTTGGAAAGAAGGTTATTTTATCTGGCTGGGTGGATAGAATCAGAGATCTTGGCGGTATAAAGTTTATAATCTTGAGAGATAGATATGGAAAAACGCAAATAGTTGTAACACCGGATTCAAAGGCGTATAAAACGGCAGAAAAGCTCAACAGAGAAGATGTTGTAAAAATTAAGGGTAGAGTCGAGAAGCGACCACAAGACACAATTAACCCCAATATGAAAACGGGAGAAATAGAGGTCTTTGTCGATGAGATGGAAGTTCTTTCTGAAGCAAAGCTTCCTCCGTTTTATCCTGGAGACAATGTAAGAGAAGAAGTGCGGCTAAAGTACAGATACCTTGATATAAGAGGTGGCAGGGTATTAAGAAATCTTGAGGTAAGGCATAAAGTAACTCAGGTTGTCAGAAAGTACCTTGATTCCCATAACTTTATTGAAGTGGAAACTCCTTATCTCACAAAGAGCACTCCAGAAGGAGCAAGAGATTTTCTTGTTCCTTCAAGGCTTAAACCTGGCACTTTCTACGCTCTTCCGCAATCCCCACAGCTTTTCAAGCAAATTTTAATGGTTTCTGGTATCGATAGATATTACCAGCTTGCAAGATGCTTCAGGGATGAAGATTTGAGAGCCGATAGACAACCCGAATTCACCCAGATAGATATAGAGATGTCCTTTGTTGAGAGAGAAGATGTAATAAATTTAGTTGAAGGTATGATAGAGCAAGTTTTTAAAGAGGTTCTTGGTGTTGAATTGCCTGAGAAATTTGACAGATTGAGCTACGAAGAGGCTATGGGAAAGTACGGATCCGATAAACCTGACAGAAGATTCGGTATGGAGCTTTACGATCTAACGAACCATTTCAAGGGAACGAATTTCAAGATAGCCAAGAGCGTTATAGATGAAGGAGGATATGCAAAAGGTTTTGTTATAGAAAACTTTGCTGATAAGATGAGCAGAAGACTTGGCGATGAATTTTCAGCTTATATCAGGAATCTTGGACCTGGCGGAGTTGTTTGGTTCTCTATCAAAGGTGGAGAAATAAATTCCCCAACTAAAAAACATTTGCAAAAGGAATATGAAGCGATAAAAGAAGCTTTGAATGCGAAAGATGGAGATGTTGTTATAATATCTTTTCATAAAGATTGGGAAGTTCTAAGCGAAGCTTTGGGAGCTTTGAGGCTTAAGATAGGGAAGGAATACTTCAAAAACAGAATGAAAGGGTTCGATGTCTTGTGGGTTGTAGATTTCCCCTTCCTTGAATGGGATGATGAGGAAGATCGGTGGGTTGCAAGGCACCATCCGTTCACAATGCCGGTTCTGGAAGATCTTGAAAAACACAAAGATGATCCTGGTAAGATAAAAGCCCTTGCTTACGATATAATAATAAATGGCTACGAAGTTGGTGGGGGCAGTATAAGAATTCATAACAGAGAAATCCAAGAAAAGGTCTTTGAATTAATTGGTTTAACTAAGGAAAAAGCTTTAGAGAAATTTGGT
>Ga0256838_1001437_pt1 | contig 11312 bp, 8 predicted proteins | sample 4571419metaG_FD_185978 | JGI IMG/M metagenome (GOLD analysis project Ga0256838, IMG submission 185978) | Hydrothermal vent microbial communities from Guaymas Basin, Mexico - 4571-419 | ecosystem: Environmental > Aquatic > Marine > Hydrothermal vents | place: Mexico: Guaymas Basin | collected... | reverse complement strand
TTTATTTTTATGCAGAAGAGTAGTATTGAGAAAGCTCAGAGAGAAGGGGAAGAGTGGGGTAAGAAGATAGGTAGGGAATCAGGGATTAAAGAGGGACGTAAGGAAGGACGAGAGGAAGGAAGAGAAGAAGGAAGAGAAGAAGGGCGTGAAAAGGGGCTTAAGGAAGGGGAGAATAGTAAGGCTTTAGAAATAGCTAGAAACTTAAAAAAATCATCTTTAGACAATGAAACGATAGCTACTGTTACAGGGTTAAGTATAGATACTATAGAGAGAATATAATTTTATATCTTAGAAGTTATTAAAAATATAAGTATTAATTCTTATTAAATAGTTAGGGTTTAACCGAGTACTTAGCAGTTCTCTTGTATAATAATAGCAATTTATTACAAGAGGATGTTTTATGGAAGGTATATTTACGTATTTAGGTGTTATTTTTGGTCATGGTCAAATGTTATTTGTTTCACACTTAATATTGACAACAGGTATTATATTATTAATTGCACGAATGGCTACAAAGAGTTTTAGAGCTGTACCAAATGGTACGCAAAATGTTATGGAAGCGTACCTTGGTGGTGTTATTTCTATGGGTAAAGATGTTGTTGGAGAGGAAGCTGCTCGTAAGTATCTTCCTTTAGTTGCAACTATTGGTCTGTTTGTTGTGGTCAATAACCTTATTGGTATTATTCCAGGATTTGAATCTCCTACATCAAATATTAACGTAACACTTGTTCTTGCATTGATTGTTTTCTTTTACTATAATTATGAAGGTATTAAAGCACAAGGTGCTTTTAAATACTTTAAAAACTTTGTACACCTTGGAGATATGCATCCAGCAGCAAAATTTGCAATGTCCCTTTTAATGTATCCTATTGAATTTGTATCACATCTTTCTCGTATTGTTTCACTTGCATTTAGACTTATGGGTAATGTTAGTGGTGATGATTTATTTTTATGGGTACTTCTTATGTTGACACCATGGATTATTCCTATAGCACCACTTGTACTTCTTACTTTTATGGCATTTCTACAAACATTTGTTTTTATGATTCTTACATATGTTTATCTTGCAGGTGCTATTGCAATAGAGGATGACCACTAAGACCTACTATAGGTTTTAATGGTACTATTATGAGACTTAGAGAAAATACTTTAGGTTTTGTAGTTAACTTTCTTCTTGGTAGTGCTTGGGCTTTTATGCTTATAGGTGCTGCCACTTCTTTTCTTACTTCTTACCACAACGGTCTATTTACTGCTATTATTTCATCATTTATCGGTGCATTACCTGGATTAATATCGGTACTACTTTTAGAACATATTATTACGAGTAAAGAGAAATACTATGAACTTCAAAAACAGACTAAACTACTTGAAAAAATTTATATTCAAAGTAAGAATAAATAAATTACTTCAAAAGAGGTACTTTTCTAAAATTAACTATTTATACTATTTTTAACAAAGGTCAGAATATAAGGCAATAACGCTATAATTGCTTAATTATATTAGAACCATTTTTTAAGGAATATATCTATGTTTGAAACAGTTATCGGTCTTGAAGTTCATGTCCAACTTAATACTAAAACAAAACTTTTTTGTTCATGTCCCACCTCATTTGCACAACAGCAAAACTCCAATACATGTCCCACTTGTTTAGCACTTCCTGGTGCTTTACCTGTAGTCAATAAAGAAGCAGCTGTAAAAGCTATGAGATTGGGGTATGCTATTAATGCTAATGTTAACCACACCTCTTATTTTGATAGAAAATCTTATTTTTATCCAGATAGTCCCTCTGCGTATCAAATAACTCAATTGACTAAAGCTATAGTTCAAAAAGGTGAACTGTTTATAGATCTTAAAGATGGTACTCAAAAACGTATAGGTATGACACAAGCTCACCTTGAAGCAGATGCAGGTAAAAATATGCATGAAGGTAATTACTCTAAAGTTGACCTTAACCGTGCTGGTACACCACTACTTGAAATCGTATCTGATCCAGATATGAGAAATTCAGATGAAGCAGTAGCATTCTTAAAAAAACTACATGCAACAGTACGTTATCTTGATATCTCTGATGCAAATATGCAAGAGGGTTCATTTAGATGTGATGTCAATGTTTCTATTCGTCCTAAAGGTCAAAAGGAGTTTGGTACAAGAGTAGAAATAAAAAATATAAATTCTTTTCGTTTTGTAGCTGCTGCTATAGCTTATGAAGTACAGCGACAGACAGAAGCGTATGAAGATGGTGTTTATGAGAAAGAGGTAAACCAAGAGACACGCCTTTGGAATGTAGATGAGGGTGTAACAAAGTCTATGAGAGGGAAAGAAGAAGCAGCGGATTACCGTTATTTTCCAGATCCAGATTTGCGGCCACTTATAGTTACTGAAGAGATGGTAACAGAAGCAAAAATTATGCCTGAACTACCAGATGCAAAAGTAAAACGTTATGTAGAAGAGCTTGGAGTTAAAGTTAGTGATGCTCATGTAATTACTTCAGATAAAGAGTTAGCATACTATTTTGAAGAGATGTTAAATCATGGTGCAGTGGCTAAAACAGCTGTAACTTGGCTTACTTCTGAACTACTAGGGCGTCTTAATAAATCAGGTTTTAATATAGAAAATTCTCCTGTAAATGCAAAGACATTAGGTGTACTTGTTGCAAAGATTTCTGATGGAACAATTTCAGGTAAAGGTGCAAAAGAGTTACTTGATTACATGATGGAAAATGAGAATCGTGATGTTCTTGCTATAATAGATGAACTTGGGCTTGTTCAAGTAAGTGATGATGGGGCAATTTTAGTTATTATTGATGAAATATTAGCAAACAATCAAGATAAAGTTGAACAATATAAATCTGGTAAAGATAAATTATTTGGTTTTTTTGTTGGGCAGACTATGAAAGCTTCTAAAGGTTCAGCTAACCCATCTAAAGTAAATGAATTACTTAAACAGAGATTGAGTTAGAGTAGTAGGGGCAATATGAATCAGATACTTCTATCTATTGCCCTTTTTTTGCGTGCTTCTATTCGATATAAATCTAGTAAAAATTTTATACGTGATATACTTACGAATTCTAATAATCCTTATAAAAAATATGTAGATATAACTATTATATTTCTTATTGTTACTTCTATTTTTATATTAATTTATGAGGTAAAACATCCAGTACCTAAATGGTTATATATCTATGATGTCTATTTTGTCTCCTTTGTCTTTAGTATAGAATATATTTTACGTTTATGGGTTTATAATAATATAACCGAATCCATTATTAAAGAGCATAAAGAGGCACATTTTTTAGGACGTAAATTTACACCAATGAAAGTTTTTAAAGATGGACTATTAGAAAAACTTAAATATATATTTACTCCTTCAGCTTTGATTGATTTACTTGCTATCTTTCCTGCATATAGACCTTTAAGAGTACTACGTATTTTTGTTCTTTTTAGGGTTTTAAAACTTCTTCGTTATACTAAGAGTATTAATCAATTTACAGAAGTACTATCAAATAAAAAGTTTGAATTGCTAACTTTACTGTTTTTACTGTTTTTTATTGTAATGACAGCAGGTATTGCAATTTATGTTTTAGAAGAGGGGTTTAATCAAAATATTAATACCCTTTTTGATGCATTATATTGGGCATTAGTGACTATGTCAACTGTAGGATATGGAGATATTTCTCCAGTTACTCAAGAAGGAAGAATAATCTCAATATTGGTTATTATCTCTGGAATTGCTATGATTTCCTTTGCTACTTCAGTGATAGTTTCAGCATTTTCTGAGAAATTGAGTGAACTCAAAGAGAATCGTATTATTGAGCAGGTTAATAAAAGTAAATCATTTTTATTAGTGTGTGGCTATGGACAGATGTCAAAGATGTTTTTTAGACAATATGGTGCCGAATATGATAATTATATTATTTTGGAAATTTCTAAAGAACGTATGGAACAAGCACGTAAAGATGGTTATGATGCGATACATGAAGATGCAAGTCGCTATGAAACATTAAGTAAATTTAATACTGATCATTGCGATATTACAGTATTATGTCTTACCTCTAGTGATGTAGAAAATATTTATATTACACTTAATGCTAAAAGTATCTCTTCTAATATTAAAGTTATAGCAAGAGCTAATGATTTCAACATGGTAAGCAAATTTGAACATGCAGGAGCTAATCATATTTTAATGCCTAATAGAGTAGTAAATTCTATGATACATACTGCAATAACAAAACCTACGATGTATAAAGCTATACATGCAATATTGACAGGTAAAAGTATTGCACGAGTTGATGAAATAAGAGCTTATGAGTGTGAAATAATGATAGGAAAAACAATACAATATTTAGAATTTAAAAAAGCTAAACTACTCTTTATGGGGATACAGCGTGGTAGTACTTTTATGTTTAATCCTTCACGTAATGAGGTAGTACAATATGGAGATATTTTATTGGTAATGGGGAGAGAAATATCTTTAAAATATTTTATAAGTTTATATAATGGAGTATCTGAATGAAAAATAGAAAAATACTTTTATTTGGTTATGGTAATCATGGTAAATATATTGCTAAGGGATTAGTTGAAGATGGTTTTAAAGTGCAAGTTATAGAGAATAATGAAAATTTTTATAATAATGCTCTTGATGAAGGATTTACTGATGCATGTAAAATTGATGTAACTAAAGATGAATTACTTATGGCTTTAAATCCTGAATCTTATAAACAACTAGTTTGTGTTATGGATGATGAACATTTAAATGTTTTTTTAACTCTATCTTTACGTTCACTTTTTAAAAAAAGTTATATTTTATCTATTTCAGACTCTATACATACTACAAAAAAATTACAGATGGCAGGTGCTAATATGGTGATTGATCTCTATGAAGTCTCTGCCAATAAAATTCATAATATTCTTAACCGTCCCGTAGCAACACAACTTTTAGAGGAATTTGTTGTACATAAAAATGATATAGGTTTTAGAGAGCTTATTATTCCTCCTAAATCATTTCTTAGTGGATTAATGACCGATGATATTGATCTCTCAGAATATGGTGTTTTGCTTGTTGGACTTATTGATGAGGAGCGTGGACATCATTTTGAGTTTATCACAACAGGTATTAATCATAAACTAGATAGTGGAGATACTTTAGTATGTATTGGTAAAGAAGAGATGTTAAATAATTTTGTAGATTTAATTAATAAAAAGGAGATATAAGTATGAAAATATCCATTATAGGTGCAGGTAAATGGGGACAAGCACTTTACCATGTGTATAGTCAAAAAAATGAAGTAGTTATACATTCAAGAACAGTAAAAGAGATAGAAAATTTTGTATCTTTAGATGAAGCTTTAAATGCTGAGTATTTAGTGATGGCTATACCTGCTCAATATGTTAGAGAGTGGATGGAAAATAATTTTGAAGATAGAGGTCAAAATATTTTAGTAGCAGCAAAGGGTATAGAAACTTCCACAGGGGATTTTTTAAATGACATCTATGGTAATTTTTTAACTGATGATCGCTTAGCATATATTTCTGGTCCTTCATTCGCAGCAGAAGTAAAGCAGTCATTACCTACGGCACTTATTATTAGCTCTACAAATTTAAATTTAGCCAAAGTATATGCGGATGCATTACCTGAGTTTATTAAGGGATATGTTGATGATGATGTTGTGGGTGCAGAAGTTTCAGGTGCATACAAAAATGTTATTGCAATAGCTGGTGGTGTATGTGATGGACTAGGCTTAGGTAACAATGCAAGAGCAGCACTTATCTCACGTGGCTTAGTAGAGATGACACGTTTTGGAGAAGCCTTTGGTGCAAAGAGTGAAACCTTTCTCTCTTTAGGTGGTGCTGGTGATTTGTTTCTTACGGCGAGTTCTACACTTTCACGAAACTATAGAGTAGGTTTAGGTTTAGCTAATGGAAAGAAAATAGATGATATTTTAGAAGAGTTAGGTGAAGTAGCAGAAGGTGTACCTACTGCAAAATCTTTAGAAAAAATAGCTAAAAAAAGAGATATATATTTACCAATAGCACATGAAGTATATGCGATGATAGAAGAGGGAAAAGACCCTTTAGAGAGTGTAAAAGATTTACTCTTACATGCATAAGTTTGGAGCGTAGTACAATGTATAAAAGTATCATATTTTTGACAATATTTTTCTGTTCAAATACTTTATATGCATCACTTCTGGGTGATGATAATGTAAAAGAGATAATTCTTCCAACACATAAAGTTGAGATAGATAACAAATTATATTTTGATAAATCAGTTTTATATGATGCTTTAAGCATAGAAAATAAAAGTATGTTTGAGTTTTGGAAAGAAGATAACCCTACCATTAAAGATAAATTACTGCCTACATTGAATACTACATTACACGCTTTTTATAACTCTGAAGGGTTTTATGATGCAGAGTTTTCCATTGAAGAGACAAATACTACAGTATATGTGCATATTACAGAAAACAGACCTGTCATTATTAAAGAGATAAAGATAATAAGTGATTATGATATAAAAGAATTTATCACCTTTAATCAAGGTGAAATTTTTCAAGCAAAGAAGTTTATAGCTATAAAAAGTAAAATAAAGTCTGAACTATTAAAAAGTGGTTATTGCTCTGCTGAACTTGAGAGTAAAGCTTATGTTGATTTAGATAAACATAGTGTTGAAATTAATTATCTTCTTAAAAAAGGGGGTGTCTGTACTTTTGGGAAAGTAACAGTCAAAGGTACAGAGAGCATAGATGATGAAGTGATAGAGTCACGAGTAAGAGCCGTAGAGGGTAGACGATTTAACTCAGAATTGGTTCAAGATACTTCAGCAGCACTCTATGGACTACAAGCTTTTGATTCTGTTTTTATAGGAGTTGATAGAAAATTTTACAATGTTGTTCCTGTAGATATAGTAGTAAAAGAGATAAGTAAACCTTACCATTTTGAAGCAGGTCTAGGGTATGACTCTTATGTAGGACCTCGTGTACATAGCTCTTTAACCAAATATAACTTTTATGGTAATGCCCAAAAATTAAATATAAAATTGGCATGGTCTAGGTTAGAACAGACTGCAGTAGTAAATTTTTATCGTCCTATATTTATGACAATTTATGACTACCATATGGGTATTGGTGCTGATTTAAGCTATACAAATTTGGAGTATGATGGATTTCAAGAGGAGAAAGGCTTTTTTAGAGTCTATCTAGAACATATAACTGAACGTTCAAATTTAAGAGTTGGTATAGCCTCAGAGGTGATTAACATTACAGCTTTAGATAATTTAAAAGTTGGTGATGAGCTAAGATATGCTGTGAATGAAGGTCAGTTTGTATTGACTTATCCTTATGTAAATTTTGTTTATGATGCTAGAGATTCTAAATTAAATCCTAAATTTGGGTATTATTTTTCTGCATACTTAGAGACTGGTCTTTCAGATGAAGAGTCAAGTACTTACTATAAAACATTAATAGAAGGAAGACTCATACACTCTTTTGATAAAGCTACCCTTTCAGCTGTAGGTAAAATAGGTATCGTAGATGAAGATAAAGAGAATAGTCTTCCTGAATCTAAATACTTTTTTGCAGGGGGTGCATACTCTAACCGTGCTTATGGTTTTAGAGAGATAGGTGTGATTGTCTCTCCCTCAGAAGATAGTATCAATGGTGCATCAACATGGGCAAACCTTAGTTTTGAAGTAAATTATCCTATTATGGATGATTTGTATGGAGCAGTTTTTAGTGATAACACACTTTTAACAGGTGTAGCGTATGATTTTAGTGGAGATGTCATTAGTTCAGCAGGTATAGGAGTGCGTTATATGACACCTATGGGACCATTTAAACTAGATATAGGTATGAATGTTGCAGATAGATCACAATATGGAATTTCATTTCAGATAGGACAGTCATTTTGATGAAAATATTATATAAAGTTTTAACTTTTTTTGTACTAATAATCGTACTTATCGTTATAGCACTTAACTCTTCATGGGTTATTAAAAAAGTGGCAGATAAATTTGCCCCAGAGTATAAAATATCTTATAATGATATTAGTGGAAATGTATTTACAGGAATAAAAATATCTGGTCTTAAATTTGATGATCAACTTATGGTAGAAAATATAAAATTTGCGTGGAATCCTTCTAAACTTTTATATAAAAGAGTAGCTATAAATGAGCTAATAGTAGAAGAGATAAATGTTGATGTTGTGAAAGCATTAATCGCTTCTTTTCCTACAGGTGAAGATAATAGTACTTCTGAACCTTTTCCTCTAGTGGTACTTATAGATAAAGTATATATCAGTCTAAATGCTTTTGAAGAAGAAAATGTGTTGATTCGTAAAACAGATTTAAAAGTCGAAGATATTAAATATACTGCTAATAGTATCACTATAGAGTCTCTCTCTTTACATGTAGATACAAACATTACTAATATTGTGCTTGAAGCTTCTCTTGATGATGGAGGGTTAGAAATTACTAAGCTTATTGTAGATGAAGTAGATACAGTGAGTTTAGAACATATATTTTTAACTAAAGATAGTAATAGCAGTGAAGTAGATAAAAATACTAGTGCTGAAGTAAATGCTACACAAGAGCCACTAAACCCACTAATACCTAGTAAACTACTCTTAAAAGAGTTTAAACTCATATTAAAGGCAAGAAACTATAAAACTGCAGAGTTAGAAAAGTTCGAGTTTATAATTTCTAATTTAAAAGCTGATATTACTCATCTCCTTGTAGAAAATGCAGAGGTTAAATTAAATATACTTACCAATCTTAGTAATATTAGTCAAAATGGAATGATAAAAGATAACCATTTTGAGGGAAATATAAGGCTTACCCCAAATAAAAAGTTATTTGAGTTGTATGAGTTACCACTACGAAAAGAAGCTATAGGTGATATTATTATTGACCTAAAAGCTTCGAAAGAAGAGGTTACAGCAGATATTAGAGCCAAAGCAAAGCATATCTTAGTCACTAAAGATACACAGAGTAACAGCAATGAAGAGAATGCAACAAAAGAGTTTAACTTAGATATAGACTCGCTTCTTAGCCATGTAGTTTATAGTATAGAAAACAGTAGCATAAAAGCAGATACTAATATAATGGTTTCAACTCCTTTTGCTAAAGATGTCTCTATCACAAATGTATTTACTAAAGATAAAAATATAAGTTATTTAGGTACAGTAAAGGTTAAAAAGTTAGTAGGAATAGATGCTAAATTGACAAAGCCTATAAATAACTTACTACTCTCTTATGTTGGAGATGTAAGTAGTGTTAAGGTTGATATATCCTCTTCTGGACTTAATGGGAAGTTTATTTCAAACGATTTTAAAAAAGCTCTTTTGCATTTAGAGACAAGTAAAAAGATTGTTTTAAGAGAGATGCTTACACTTCCTGCTGAGTTAAATAGTACAGAGATACATACCACTATAAATATACCTTTAGATTTTGAAGCCATTACACCACTAAAGGCTAAAGTTAAAGTGTTTTCAAATGTATGTAATTTAGATATAGATGTAAATTATGCAAAAGCTATAGAGGTTAACGTAACAAGTATTTTACCTGAATCATCACTTTTAAAACGTTTTGATAAAAATGTAAAATGGGATGCATTTACGCCAATGGTTATAAATGCACAAGTTAATGAAAAAAATGTTGATGTAAGACTAAGTTCTAAAGCACTTAAAACAAAAGTAAAATACATCTTAGAGAGTGGAGAAATAGATGGTCAATTGATATTGGGTAAACTACTTACTAAAATCCAAGGTATTGTAGAAGAGAAAGTAGTTATAAACAGTAATGTGAACTCTATAAAATCACTACTAGATAACATTCAATCAATTTATACTTTAGAGTCCTTACCCAAAGTTAAGGGTGCATTAGACCTCTCTGTAGATATTACTCAGATGAAAGAAGTTGACCTTAGATTAAGCTCTCCTAAAATTACTTACCGTGTAGATAGAAAAACAGAGCATGAGGTAAAAAACATAGAGATAGTATTAAATGCAAATGAGTCAGAAGTAGTTCTAAAATCTTACAAAGTTACGTATGACAAAATGAACTTTTTTGCTACAAAGCCTTCAAAAGTTTCATTAGAAGATACAAATGTACTTATCTCTCCTATTTGGCTTAATGACTCTTTACAAGTCGTAGGAGAGTATAACCTTCTGACAAAAAAAGGTAGCATAGATACCATAGCAGATAGCCTACATTTTTCACATGAGATGATAGACTTAGATACCAAAATAGCTCTTAAAACAGTTTTAAATGCAGGGGAGACAGATGTTCAAGGTGATGTTACACTTTTAGGAGCTAAGATAAAGTATGATATGAGTCAAAAAACTTTTGCTTCAGATAGTGATATTATTATTGTTCAAGATATTAAAAAAGAGTCAGATAGTGCCTTTATGAATGGTTTAAGTTTAGATGTTAAAATTAAAAGTAAAAAGCCATTAGTCTATAATAAAGATGCAATAAATATAAAAGCTAAAGTAGATTTAACGCTCAATAAAGCAAAATCTGAAACACTAATGGTACTAGGCTCAGTTGAAATCCTTAAAGGTGGAACTTATATATTTGAAGATAAGAAGTTTATAATAGGTAAAAGCTTTATCTATTTTACTGGAGATCCTAATAAGCCTATCTTAGATATAAGTATTAAATATAAGTCTTTAAATCATCTTATTACTATAGGGGTAACAGGTACCCCAGAGATTCCCAATATAAGTTTTTCTTCAAAACCAAGTTTAACTAGAGAAGAGATTCTATCTGTTATTCTCTTTGACTCAGAAGGTGGAGCAGGAACAAATAGTGGTGATGATATGATGAAAATGATGGGTGGTGCTATGGCAAAATCTGCACTCTCAAATATGGGTGTTCAGTTAGATCATTTAGTTCTTGGTACAGATGGTAGTGTAGAAGTAGGTAAAAGAATTACAGATAAAATAATGTTTATCTACATTAATGGGGAACTACCACAAGTCAAAGTAAAATACTACCATAGTCCGCGTTGGGAAAGTGTCATTAGTGCAGATGAAGAGTCAGAGTCTTACGATATAGTCTATAAAAGAGACTTTAGTAGTGATGATATTAGCTTTAGTAGGTAGATTCTATCTAAAGCTTGATACCATAAGAGGTGGGTTTACACAGAATTTATTACAGTCCCGTTCTAAATTGACGATGCACTGATTCTTATAATGCTCCCCATTTTCTAGACCAGTAAAATAATTTTCCTTATTCCACCTCGCTACGATACTGATTGTAACAGTTTATCTCCTTTAAATCCTAAATTATTGATATAGTCAAAGTAAACTTCATTA
>Ga0256838_1001436_pt1 | contig 11322 bp, 14 predicted proteins | sample 4571419metaG_FD_185978 | JGI IMG/M metagenome (GOLD analysis project Ga0256838, IMG submission 185978) | Hydrothermal vent microbial communities from Guaymas Basin, Mexico - 4571-419 | ecosystem: Environmental > Aquatic > Marine > Hydrothermal vents | place: Mexico: Guaymas Basin | collected... | reverse complement strand
AACGAGAACGAAGAGAACCAGAGCCCCGGGCGGGATTTGAACCCGCGACCTCTCGCTTACCAACGGCGCCAGAGCGCTGGAATTAGGCTAAATGAAGCCCATATAGAGGAGTTCCTGTTACTTCTTCGTGCAGAGGGCTTGAGTGAGACCACTATCAAGCACTACAAGTGGGACGCATACCGCATCATGAGGCACACTGGAGGATACCCGACCCGCCAGAAACTCCTCAAGATGATCGCCGCGTGGCAGAAGAAGTACTCAAAGTACCAGGTACTCAACCTCTACAAGACGATGCGGCGCCTGTTCCGAGATTATTTCAAGCGTCCAGACCTCATCGAGGGCATTCGCATAAAATGGTACCAGCCGCTTCCATCTCGCATCATCAACGTGAAGGACGAAGACGTTCGCGCAGCATTCAACCGCCTTCAGACGGACTGGGAACGTGCCCTCTTCCTCATCTATGCGACCACTGGCATCCGCACATCCGAGGCATTCAAGATCCGAATGGATCAGGTGCTCTGGGAATACCGTGCCATCGTTCCTGCGCAGGATCGTGGGACCAAAAAGACCGGGATCACGTTCTTCAACGAAGAAGCGGAATACTGGCTCAAGCGATACATTTCGCAGCGGACGGACAACTCAGATCTTTTGTTCCCGCTCTCCGACCGCAAGCGCAAGACGTTCATCAAGCACGTTAAGCCCGTTACTCCGCGAGTGCTCCGCAAATGGCACGCGACGAAACTACGCCTCGCGGGCGTCCCTGACGGGATTATAGACATCTTCCAGGGTAGAGCACCAAGGAGCGTGCTGGCTAAGTACTATGACATTGCAGGGATCGAAGAGTTGAAAGATATCTACGACCGCGCAGGATTAAAAGTGCTATAATTACAGCTTAACACCAATACGTGCCCCAAGAATTGTGATCCACTGGAGTATAATGAACATGAGTGCCGTTCCGTCTGGGGTGAGAATCTGCAATATTGCTTGCAGTAGCGGATATGCTGAGAGTTCTGGTAGGATTGCCGAGAAAAACTGTGCGAGAAATACGTATTCCACAACAGATGCGACAATACCTCCGATTCCTGCGACAAATAATTGTAATATCTCGTCCATATAATACATGGTTGCTCCTCGAAATAAAAGCGAGTATCCCAACCTCTCTACGGTTATCCTCGCACTTTCTTGACGATTTCCTTCGCTCTCACGTTGATCTCACCCACGTACCGCATAGTAGTGTCCACGCGACGGTGCCCCAGCATTTCCTTAACCGTCAAGACGTCGTATCCTGCCTCCAAAAGGTCGCGTGCAAAGTTCCTGCGGAAGTCGTGTGTGCGGAACTCCCGGTCCCCAAGTACATCTTCAGCCGCCCTCTTAAGCGCATCCCAATAATACCGATACGTAGTCTCTGGCTTGTGCTCTGGATCGTGGAAGATATATTCGTGCCGTCCAGCATATCGTGTTAAAACCCTGGCAATCTCTGGTCTGACAATCCAGCCGAACTTCTCTCGCCCACCCTTCGCGACAACTCTAATCCGCACACCATCCTTTTCTGGAAATATGTCTGTGCCCTTTAGCATCAGCACCTCCCGAGCGCGGAACCCGGTGAGATACTGAACCCACGCTGCAAGCCGCCACTTTGGGTTGTCGATGCTTCGAATAATCGCCTCAAGCACTCCGTTTGGCAAGTATCGAGGTTGTATCTTTCGAGGGTTGTGCCTAGGCGGAGGTAGTTGCTGGAGCACATCATACATTTTCTTGTATTGTAAATATGCCTTCACGGCATATCGCACCCATAGTGAATTCCGCTTCTGAGTGTACTCAATCAGAAAGTCATTCACGCGCTCCAGCCCGTATTCATCAAGGAGCCTTTTGATCACCCATTTGTACCGCTGGATGCTAGATTCACCAATGCGTTTATGCTCTCTCAACCACCTCTCGAACCCCTCTAATTCTTCTTCAGCCATCAACAAATGTTTCCTTTGTTGATTTATAGACCCTCAGATGTGGATCTTGCGGTTTTGCATAGTGTATATTGTATTAGGGTGACGCGATTGCCGCCGCCATCGCCTTGTCTCGTTCAGCGGAGAAGTCAGAGTCCGCCACGCGAGACACTATCCATCTGATGAATTGTGGAGCAGCATCTTTCTTCACATAGTATCTCCGTTGTGCACCACGAACTTCCACTAGGATATCCTCTGGAAATTCCCTCATATACTGCTGGACCCAACGGTATGCCGAACGCTCTGATGCACCAGCAAGCATTGCAAGCTTTGTAGCAAGTACTGCATCCGCTCGTGCGCCATCAACGACCTGTACGCTCTCGTCTTCTTCCTCGTCTGCATCCAGTCTTTTCTTCATCTTCTTCGCAATTTCCTTGTACGCCCTGCGGATTTTCTCATCTACTTTCGGGAACTTGAAGTACATCGAAAAGTTCGGAACCTCCATCGCGGCCTCGACGACTTCGTCTACGTTCCAATCATTCTTCGCTCGCTGTCGAATGTACCACTCCATGTAATCTAGGTTCCAGGGGTCTTTGGCAGCAGGGTTTACACTTCTTTGGAACACAAGGGCTTCTCCGCGTCTTGGAATCCACACCCAGTACTGAAACTGTTCGCGGACACCAGGGTCCAGGCGTCGGAACATAGGGATGTTCCAGAAGGAGATTTTGTGATATTCTCTCGCGGTGTTAAGGAGCTGTACGAGTTTCTTTTGCCAGGATCTTCCGAAGTTCCTGTTGAGTGCTACGAGCACTGCCTCGTCGATTGCTATTGCGTGTGATGGGCTCTCATCCGTTAGGCCACGCATTATTTCCCTGTACGTCCATAACACGTTCTGCTCCAGCGACCATTCACCACCAAGGTACTTCTCCAGTCGCATCGTCGCGCCGAGCGTAAATGTACTCTTTCCAGTACCTCGCAGCCCAGTGAATGCCACCTGCGCGTCTGCGTCTGCCTCGTCCTGAACCGCAGCTGCCAACGCCTGAAGGAATCTGTGATAGTTCTCGTAGCTCACCTGTCTATCACCTTTTCCTTCCATTCTTTCCGCACTTTTTCGAGAGCACGGAGATACCCCTCGCCATACAGCTGGATTAGCTGATACTCCACGCCAGGTCGTGGCGGCTTGTAATCTATCAGCCATAGTATGCCAAACTCTTGCATCACGGCGCGGAAGAAAATTCCGAGTTCCTCAAGCACATCGTGCGCTAGTTCATACTGTTCGTTGTCTATCAACTCAGCGACGCTGTTGAGCAAGTTTCGAATATCCCAGAATCCCGTAATACCTAATCGCTCCTTCCACTGCTGCGCCTTTTCCTCAAACTGCTCATCCCCTAAGTAAATAAGAAGAAGCGGGGAGATTTCCCCATACCACGCCCGTGTAGTTGCATAGAGCTTCGCCAGTTCATTCGGGTCAATGAGGGACTCTGCGTTCTTCTCGTTGTATGCTCGCATTATTTCATCTGTTCTGCGTACTGTAAGATCCGCCATGTTCCAGCGGGCCTCATATCGCCCTGTGGATCTCTCACCCGACGAGCGTTGTGGTTGCATTCGTCGCATTTGCCTCCACCACCTTCTTTGCTACCTCTGCGGCAGCATTAACTGTCTGGCTCGCAGCGGGTGCGTTGCCGTGGGAGATGATGAGATAGAGTCCCACCAAGAAGCCCATCAGCACGATAGCAAGCACTATCACCATCTTCCATGAGATGTCCATGCGCATAGACGCTGTTGCGGCGGCCACCTCGTGGTCCACAGTAGCCTTCAGCGCCTGCGGCGATAGGTTTGCCAGCCATGCAGCAACAGAATCGCCGTCGAAAGACTGTCCCCACCGTTTGAAAATCGCATCGATATCTGCAAGAACCGCTCTGATTCTCTGCCGCTCTTCTTCTGGCACGTTCGGATCGCTGGCAAGGGCTGCAAGCCGCTTAATATCTTCCATTGAATTAATCCCGTACTTCTCACTTACTTCTCTCAATGCTGGAGGTGCATTAGCAGGAAATGTAGCGGCCACAAGCTCCACCACAGGGTAAATCGTGAACCCCTTCTCGTGATATGCGGTCCCAGGAATAAGCCAATATTTCACAGACCCCACGTCTGCGGTTAGCTTGCCTACGCGGTCGGGAGCAATATGTCTCGCTTGTCGCCCGGGACGGAACACCACGAGCAAAGTGTTGTGTCCGCTCAGGAACGCGTTCAAGTATTCGAGGATCGGCGTCTTCAGAAAGACGAATCCCACCACACCAGACGTGGCGAGCATTACTACTCCTTGGAAAACCTGCCCAAGATTGCCAGTAAATATGCCTTGCATAAGCGCGACTGCACCTAGGAACACACCAACAGACGCAAGTAACAGCGCAACAAGATCCCATCTCACTTAGAACCACCCCTTCTTTTTCTCATCCTCGCTCTGGGGCTGAGGCGTGTAGATTGTACGGCTGGTCGTGAGCTGTTTCCGTTCGAATCCTTCTTTGCTTCTCTTGCTCTTCACAAGCAACTTCGCGAACCCCTGTTCTATTTGGGCCCATGTGGTCCAGTCCAGAGAGCGGGGAGGCATAGACAATAGTAGGATATCGGATACTGCGCGATATTGATGCAGCAGTGCTTTGATATCGCTGTTTGACAGATTGGATAGTGCAAATTCTTTGTCGAACGGCATCCATACCTGTGCCTTGAACCAATCGGGTGCGGGGTGATCGCTATCTTTGAGAAGAGTTTCTAAGAGTTTGGAGAAGTCACTGGAGTACTGCATTGGCACGAAACGTTGTCCGTTACTCACCGCGCATCACCCGCCACCCGTGCCGAAGGATGTCCTTAAACGCATAGACATACAGCCCAAATGCATCGAGCATAAACAGCACAACGGAGCCCACAAGGATATCTGGGCGCTGGGTATAATGGCATGCCCACTCGGTTCCAGTCCATGCGCATCCTGTCAGAACAAACGCGGAGGCATATATCGACAGAATTGCCAGCAAAGCAGATAAAGCAAACCACCCAGGTCTCTCTCGCCAAAACCCGATGGCCGTCAGGACTACAGCCAGCATTAGATATGCTTCAACACCTAACATCAAAAAGAAGGAAAAGAGGGTATTTATATACCCTCAAAGCCCCAAGAGAGCTCAGCGGTGCCTTGCAAAGAGTCCTACGACCACACCGAGCAGCACTGTGATAACACCAGCCATCACATATATGTTCGTGAGCGTGCCTGCTCCGCTAGACACAGTGCTCATTGCATTGTCCCAGCCTGAATCAATAGTGACGTTGAGATCTGTTGCTGTCTTGTTCATATAGCCCTGCATCACTCCACCCGCAAAGACCAGACCGAGGATAAAGATTAGGCCGAGAATCCAGCCAACGATGGCCTGGTTACCTCTGCGGGGGAGGTTCTTACCTACCTGGAAGCCACCCTTTGCAGTTTCCACCAGATTCTTAACGAAACCCATATCCTATCACCTCCGACGAGACCTCTTTCTTCGGGTGCGCCGCTTCGTAGAGCGACGCCTCGTGTAACGCTTACGCGCCATACATCCTCACCTTCGCAGAAATCCTCTGGTCGTGATTTATATACCCTCAAAAAATCAGGGCGTCAGAAAAGGGAGAGCGGCGGAATTTTTGGCATTCGGGGTGGCTTTGGCCAGGGCAAGGGATCTAGCGCTAGAACATATTCCTTACGCTTAGAATCATATGCGACTGTCAAGTCCATCTCCAGACGCTCTGCAATCCGCCTGAGTTTTGCAACTACCCTACGGGCGCCATGTGTGGCGGGGATTCGCATCATGCCAAGCTCCTGCAGTTGCATCCATATCTCATCCGCGTTCATGATCTCACCTGCGCAATTACCGTCCACATCGTCTTGGTGACCAGTAGGACCGCAGCAACTCCAAGTGGGACAAGGGAGATGACTGATAAAACCTTGTACATGTAGCCAAGCGTGAGTATGAGAAGTACTGCCACCATCGTTGACCGTTCGCTCTGCGTGTACATGTATGTAATCACAGGAATAAGTAGCGCCCAGAAGTCCCACCACATATTAAAAGTGCCTTCGTTCCAGGCAGTTTGCAATGCTGAGCGTATCGTGTCTGGATTAGACGAGAGCAGATCGTTCAGGAGCGCCCGAGCTGTATTTGCATCCATTAGCCCACCCCCGTAATGTTTGAGTGCATGAACAGATCAATTATAGCAGCAGCGTACACGAACCAGATGACCAGCTGAATTGCGTGGGCAAAAGATATCCCGGGGAAGATCTCAAAGCCAAGGTTAAACGGGCTCTGCGTAAGCGTGTCCTCGATGTAGAGCACAGGTTTGATGATTTTCGCAAAATCTCCGATAACCGGGATTGAGTATATCCACCCCGTAATTGTGCTTGCAACTGCGGTGAGCAGGTTAGATTGCGCAGTGTCTGCTAGTGTGGCAGTATCGTACTTGCTGAGGTCCCCTGCTGGAACCTGAGAAGGAGTACCCGTAACCGCGGCTACAGCGTACGCTGAGATGTTCATCAAGAGCATGAACAGCGCCAATTTATAGACTACGCGCATGCATCATCCCTCCGACCGCCAAGTTATCGCCAGCAGGAACAGCATAAAAGATACGAGCGCCCCGCCCAAAGGAAGCGATACCCATCCTGCGTACTGCCCAAGGGCCACCCACCCCACACCAACTATCGGGGCCAGCCGAGACTTGATCGCGGTGGCGCCGAGTATGATGAATAGAGCGGGAATGAGTACTAACCACGGATACGCCCAGTCTGGCAGCCCTGGCACCACAATGTTGTATCCGATACCTACCCACTTGGTGAGCGTAAATGAGCCGTATTCCTCGTGCTGGACGGCCAGCTTAACGTAAAACGACGCCTTGTTGTACTCTTGAGGTAGGATATACGTGAATTTTACAACGTTACCCGATGAGCACTCGTGGTACCGTGCATTTTCGTCTCCTGCGATATCCACGCACACGGATTTCGTCTTCTGCGTGTCATCGGAGTACTCCACAACGATGGAGTTCGTGTTCGCGTCATAGTACGCATCGAAATTTATCCCTGCAAACATTTTGGACGGTAGTGGCGATACCGTCCCGCAAAGCGTGGTGAGCTTGATTGTGGTGGCCGTGATCGGGGTATATGTACCGATTAGGTGCACTTCTCCATCCTCGCACGCGTATCCCACAGTATATGGCACATCACGCACCAAATACGCCACGACGGTCCCGGTGATGTCGGGCACTGCGCCATGGATATACTTCCCACTCCGCTGGATAACAACAGTCACGTTTTCAGAGCTGGGGACAAAAACGAGTTGCACGAGCGGAGATTGCGTTGGATCCGCAAGGTATATAGGTATGTTCATCTCGTAGTCTGGGTTAAGCACGTGAACTGTGCGGTAGTAGCTCACCGTCCCAGCAGTCACATACGCGGATATGTCAGTCGGGAAGTTATTGAACTCGTAGGTTTTGCTCACAGCTGTGTATGTGTCTCGCGCCATCTCGTCAGTTCCATTCAATAGTGAAACTGCAACGCTGTCCACTTTAGAAAGGTTGAAATCGCTATCGGTCGCCTCGTCTTTGAGCGTGATGGTCCATGTAATCGGATCAACGTCCACAGTTCCGCTCACGCCACTATTTCTCTCGTTGGTTCCATCTGTCAAGATGAACGTGGCAGATACCGCTTTCCCAGCGCCGTAGTGCTGAAATCTGACTGTGGCAGTAGTGTTCGTTTCGCCGCTCACATTCGCATCGGTGAACTCCCAATTCGTGCCCAGTACCTGCAAGCGAGGGCCATGGACGATCGTGAACGTGATCGGCTCCTGCGCGTGCGGAGTTGCAGGCGTCCAGTTGAGTTCAGGGACAGAATACACCGCCACGCTCTTGCTCACGCTCTTGCTCAGCCCCACGTCATCGGTGACGGTCATGGTAACGGTGTAGGTACCCGCCTCGTCGTACGCATGTGTGGTCATCTCCCCAGAACCTGCGCCGCCATCGCCAAAGACCCATGAGTACGTTACCGTCCCATTATCTTGCGCAGACCCCGTAAACCGCACATTCTCTGTAGGGAACGATATCTTGGGTGCCCAATCAAAGTCCAGCGCCTGCGGGTATTGGTCTATATGCACCACGTCGCACGCCGTGTCCTCGTATTCGTTGTTTGAGTCGTCCACCGCCCGCACATAGACGCACGTGTTGTAGTCGCCGATGGAGTCGTAGGTGCGGGAGAACGTGATGTAATTGACGTCGTCGTTGCCCTCCAGAATCGCGGTGTTGGTATCGCCGTCAAACGCTCGGTAATACTCCACATTCACGTCCTGCTTGTTGAAAACAGCGTTGTATTCCACCGTTACGCTTGTTACATCCGCTTCGGGGTCAAGAGCAAGTTCGGACTGGGCGGTGGGGGAGTGGGTGAGCGAAACGGAGACGCTCGCACCTGCCTGCGTTTCCTCCGCTCCTATGGACGTTGCGGGCTCAGGGTCGGCGTATTTGCGGACGAAGACCCAATCAAACGTTACGCTTCCCGTTCCTCTTGCTGCTTGGTTATACAGACCCACATACAAAGAGGGCATGCTTACCGAATACGTTTGCGACTGTCCATTTGCAACAAAGATGACCTCAGATGCAGTGATATACGTTGACATCCTTTGAGGGTTATTCAGCGTGGGGCTTACTATCGTTTCCGTCTTCCATGTTCCATTGCTTTTTGCATTAGCTCGCACCTCACTATTTTCGTTTTCAAATATCACAACAACGTTACTTGCATCCACAAATTTACTTTCCACACTGTCGTTACCAAACTCGCCTGCACGCAACCCAGATGCCTTATCCCGCATGCGTGTAGCAACCGCTAAAGGAGGAGCAAAAGCATCCTTACTGTATATTTGGTAATAAGTCGAGCTAGTAGTCGTGAGAGTAATAGACGAATTTGAAATGGAATATGTTCCTTGTCCTTGCACCGTCCACTTGCTCGTATCAAGAGAAGTTCCCTCAAAATCATCAAAGAACTCAAAGACCGAATCGCCGTCGCTTGCATCCGTCGCCGATGAGTTGCCGTAATACATGTATATCGTCGTTCCAGACGTCGGAATGGACGGGACTTTTACCCACACAACGGTCTCGGACGTATCGCATCCGCTCTCTATCCAGTAGGGCAACAGGTTGTCCGACTCATCGGTGAATCGCATATCTGAACAATCAGAGTTCATCTTGCCCGCCGAAATCAGAGAAGCAGTGTCCACAGTAATCCGCACTTGAAAGTCCGCGAGCGTGGAAGAGCCGCTGTTGTTTATTGTTATCGGGCGGCGGTATTGCCAGCCAGATAGCCATGCGTAGGCGTTCCCGCTGAGCATGACCACAGACAAGAGCAGCAGCCCGAAGAGGAGCAGGCGGCGGGTCAAGGGGCATCACCCCAACGCAGCAACCCAGCAGCAGCAAGTTCGCCCACGATTCTCTCCAACATTGCTCTCCGCCCGTCCGAGCCTTCTACCACATCGAACCCAGATGATGCCTTATGACTACCAACTCCAGACAGCTCGGACGGTTTGCGGGCATCAGCGTAGTCCACTTTCGCCATCGCCGTGCTCCCACCCTGCCGCGTCATCGGAATAGTGCCACCATGTGGCGCCTCGGCGGCAGGACTTACGGTCATCGCATCGGCTCGGCGGACATCGGCGTCATCATGCGGCTGGACGTAGGAGACGTCACACATTAGCCATACCCCCTGTAGCCATATATCGGCTCCTGCTTCTGTGCGGAGACGAAGAGATAGAACGCTATCCCGATGAACACTACAGCGGCATACCACGAGTCGATCAGGTTCCCTATTGTTTGGATCGGGCCAGTCCGCCACTGAGCCCACACATCGGGGAACAGGTGGTTTGCTATAGGATCCACTGTCCCAACCAGCGTACCCCACACCATCGCAAGCACGAGCCACATCACGATTCCCATCGCCGCGGCAATAAATGCCATCGTTACACGGTAGATCATCTTCTACGCCTCCTTCTCCTCGGTTTGGATTCACCAAACAGGTTTGCAAATCCTTCCGCGATGTCTGCTATGCCTTCCCACGTAGCCACGGGATTGTATCGCTCGGCATACTCTACACGCCTGCGCCGGGATGGCGGTCTCGATTTTCTGCCAAATGATGGCATTGGCAAATCAAATCCACCGATTGGTGCGAACATATCCTGTCCAATTGGTTCGGGAGGAGCAGGCGGTTCAAAGTTCAACTTTGGAATATTTGGTGAAGATGGTGGGGCCGTCCGCATCGATTTTGTCTTCGTAATCTGGATCGGCTGCACGACTTCTATTTCTCCAATCAGTTCAGCCTGCTTCACTCCAACATCTGCAACAGGACGAACTGCTTGCATAGGCGTAACCTCTTCCACAACGCCCTGCATCACCTTCGTGCCTGGCTTTTCCAGCATGTTTGCCCGCGGTTTCTGTATCACCATTGGGTGGAGCGTTGGCTCAAGCATTGGAATGTATCTTACACTGCTGCCAACCATCCGATCGAGCCCGAGCATCTCAGCAGGAGATATGTAGTCGCGCGGTCCTGAGAAGTAGCTAAGACGTGCGCCTGATGCATACTCGTGCGGGCTCTTTACCGATGTAATTTTCCAACCACCTTTCTTCTGCTTCTGCAGTTCAACAACCCGCTCGATGTACGGCTTGATGCCTGAGTAGTATTCTCTACCACGAGATATCATTTGATCTACCCATGAGTCGTACATCGCGCCACGCGGTTTGGCCTTTGGCAGTTCTGGAACACCCGCTCCTTTCATCTGTTTGGCGGTCTCTATCGCCTGGATCTTATCATATATCGCCTGCGCTTCAGCAGTCTTGCCCTGTGCGCGGAGCGTCTCGTACGCCTTTAGCATGCGAGATGTGTCGATTTTGGACAAGCGATATTTGTCCAACGAAAGAATGCGCTGGTAGAAATCTGCGTTGGGAGTCTGCTTCTGGATTGGCGGCTGTGCTTTGGGCGACTTTGGTGTTGGTTTAATCCCAGCGCCTTCGAATGCGTCGTTTATGCTATCTATCTCGGACCGTGCGGCCTGCTGGGCCTTCCACAACTCCACTTTGGATCGCACGGTGTCCACACCCGTATATCCAACCTTCCACCCCCGCGCCCAACCGTATTTGGCACCGGGATATGCAAACGCGAGAAGTGTGGCGTTAGTTAATGCTGTAGGAACGTCTCCAGAGGTCCAGGGATCTATAATTTGTCTCTTCGCAAGAGCTGCGCCCCCAGCTGCATATCCAACGGTTAGTGCTGTGGCGAGCTTTGGACTCACTCTCGCAACCGCGCCCGCTGTCGTTCCTGCCACACTGCCGACAGCAATAG
>Ga0256838_1001435_pt1 | contig 11326 bp, 10 predicted proteins | sample 4571419metaG_FD_185978 | JGI IMG/M metagenome (GOLD analysis project Ga0256838, IMG submission 185978) | Hydrothermal vent microbial communities from Guaymas Basin, Mexico - 4571-419 | ecosystem: Environmental > Aquatic > Marine > Hydrothermal vents | place: Mexico: Guaymas Basin | collected... | reverse complement strand
ATATTTTTTGAAAAGCTAGGTTAAAATCATCCTTAGAATATCATTTTATATGATTAGATGTTGTTGATTTTATAATTGATTTCATGTTTATATTTGTTATATTTATTGTATTGCCTTTTAAAGATTTTAATGTTTAATAAAAAAAAGTCAAAGAATATTATATTTCTTTGACCATATATTCTCAAACTAATCCATATCACCTTTTTTCATAATATCATCTTACTCATACTCAGGCAATAACTGCCATTTTATTAAATCAGTTTTCCTTAGCAATTTTTTCACTTTTAGCAATTAATTTTTTTCAAAAACCTATATGTTGACCAAAAGTTGATCCTTTTTCGTTAACAGAAAGCTGATCTCAAAATGTATGAATTTCTCTAATAAGAGCACATCATTCAAGTTCTGGTAATACTTCTAAAACTTCTTTATTTATTCATGGTAATCTTAGTCTAAGTAGGCTAAAAATAGTTCTATCTTCTGGATCTTCAAAAGTTAAAAAATATTCTTTTCAATCACTTGCTTCATATTCAAATGTATGAATTATTGCATTTTTAGGATCATTTTTTCATTCTCTTATTTCTCTATGTCTAGTATCTAATAATTTCACTCATTTTTCAGCTATTCTTTTTTCAACTATTTGTCTTAGATTTGCAATAATTGAACCTTCTAATATTTGATCAGCAGGAATATCTCTATATGTTCTATTTAATCTAATATATTCTGGTATCATCATTTGAAGGTCAGCTGTTAAGCTTATTAAGGTTTCATCATCATAAGCTTTAAATCAACCATTTTTCCATATATCTGTAAGCTCTGATTTATCCGTAACCATCATAGGATAAATTTTTAATTCATCAGGTCTAAAATTCTGATCATCAAAAACAGTAGCTAATGCTTTTCTGTCTAAGTCAGGATTTGATCATAATAAATTAGGCATCATATGCGCAACTACTTTAAATCAAGCATCTTTTAACATTTTTGTAGCAGCTATACTTTCTTTATTTCAGTGTCATCTTTTATTTAATTCATTTATCTCATCAATTGTAGTTTGATATCAAATCTCAACTCTTGTTACTCAGTAACTTCTAAGTCTTTTAATTTCTTCAATATTAACCCAATCAGGTCTAGTTTCTATCGCTATTCAAATAACTCTCAATCTAGATGTTTCATTTATTTTTTTTGCATCCTCTAGTGATTTTGACAATTTAGCTTTATATCATTCTTTTAATTTGAAGGTTGCGAATTTATCATTTGAAAAGTCAGTTTTTTCAAGATACACTTTCATATCATCATATGTATTAAAAGCATCATATATAGCTTTAATAAACATTTCTTGATAAGGTTTAGGATAAACAGACCAAGTTCAACCTATTATTCTAACATCATTTTTTTCTATTTTATGACCTGTCATTTCTAATGCTCTAAGTCTATTATGTATTTGCATAATAGGGTCGAAGTTATTCATTACAGCTCTTTGAACTGCAGGTTCATTAGGAATATATGATTTTGGCAATCATTCAAAAGTAGGACAAAAAATACATTTTCAAGGACATCAAAAAAAATCTGTTAATAATGAAATTACAGTTACTCAGCTTAGGCTTCTAATTCATCTTTTCCTAAGTATTTTTTTGAAAAATAAATCTTCTTCTAAAGTTCAGTCAGCCATTAATTCTTCATATCTTTCAATTAGTTCTATTGATTGAAAAGGTTTAGCAATTTTATATTTTTTATATACTTCATTTTTTAGTTTTGCATAATCATCTTTTGAAAAGTTTTTTGGATCTTTTTTTGTTGCATTAAGTCATGTTTTTAATAATTGATCTAGGATTTCAATTTTATTATTCAAGTGTGTAATATTTGCCATATATATAATTATTTCTAAATTTTAGTGATTATATATATAATTATTATTTTTACAATTTTAATTTATAGGTAATTAATTGACTTTGTAAACAGAATTATGTTGTATTATTTAAGAAGTAAGTAATATAAGTATAACTTTTCTTACTTACTTCTTAATTGATATAATTAAAATATAAACATGTTAAAAAAAATGATTAATTTAAAGGTAGTTTGAACTACAACAGTTTGACCAAAAGGACAAATAGTGATTCCAAAAGAAATTAGAGATGAGTTAAATATAAATCCAGGGGATAATATGGTTGTACTAATGAAAGATGGAAAATATGTATGATTGGTGAAAAATGATAATATTTGAGATTTAATGAAATTTATTACATCAGAATGATGTGAAATTGGAAAATAATAATTAATAAAAAATTTATGAAAAAAATAGTCGTATTTATCTTTGTTTTGATTTTACTTTGATCTTGTTCTGAAGATAAAAATATTAGTGATAAAATCATTGAAAAAAATGAAATTTGTGAAAATGAATTTGAAATTTGAAAAATTAATAAATTGGACTTAAATTTAAAATGAGTAATTGTTAATGATGATTTAAAAACTATATGATCACCAACTCCTTGAATAGTTAATTTTTTGAATTGTGAAAATTGAATAATAATCCAAACACTATAAATTTATCTATACAAAAATCAAGTTTAGAAAACCAAAAAATTAATTTAGAATCGATTAAAAGTACAACAATAATGAGTTTTGATAATCAAATTTCAGATATCAAAGATCAAATCAATATAACTGAAAATAATATTGAACTTACTAAAAAATCATCAAATCTAAATAAACTAGATTTAGAAAATCAAATCGATTCTTTAAATAATACATTGTTAAGTTTAGAAAAAAATTTAGAATTATTAAATTTATCTAAAAAAGAATCTATTGAGAAAATAAATATATCTAAAGAAAGCTTATATGTTAATATGAGCTCAATTTCAAGTGATAATTTATTAAAAATAGATGAAATCTTTTGAATAACTGATGAAAATAACGATTTAAATGACAGTTATGAAGATTATTTATCAGTTAAAGATATTTGATTATTAAGTATAATAAAAAATAGTTATTTAAAATTAATTATTTTAAATAAAAATTTAGATAAAATGTCTGAAAATGATATTTCACTGTATTTATGAGACTTAGTAGAATTAAATATAACTGCAAGAAATGCAATAAAAGCATCAGTTGCAAATATACGTTTTAGCCAAACTCAAATAGATTGATATTATAATTTATTTTTAAACTATTGAAATAACTTAGCTGAAATTAAAAGTTGATGGGATAGTCTAGATAATTCAAAATCTTCAATTAATGCTTCATTTGATTCACAAATTTCAACAATTGAAAATCAAATAAATTCAACTAAATCAAATTTAGATAATTTAAAAACAAATAAGACTGATTCAATCGATGTATGATTAGATTTACAAATAGCTTGATTAGATAGTTGATTAAAATCATTAAATTCTAGTTTAACTAATTTAATTTCAAATAAATGAACTCAAGTTTTATCGTTAGATAATCAATTATTACAAATAAGTCAATCGATTGATTCATTAAATGTAAATTTATCAAAGAGAAATATTTATGCATGAATAGATTGAATTATTAATCAAAAATTTATTTCAGAATGAAATAATGTAGGAATTAATACTCCTTTATGTCAGATTTTACCAAATACTGATTCTACAAAATTAAAAGTTTATTCTTCAGTTTTACTATCATTAGGTGATATATTTGAATTTAAATTTGAAAATAAAGATTATAAAATAAGTATAGAAAATGAATTACAAACTAAAGATAAAATAACTCAAAATTATGTATATGAATCTAATTATTTAGATGATAAAAAATTTAAATGATGAGAAATATTAAATTTAAAATTTATTTCAAATTCTGATAATGAGGATACTATTGTTCTTGATAACAATAGTAATTGAATAAAAGAAATACCAGTTTCATATATAAAAAATAAAATTAATTGAAATTTTATCAAAACTATAAGTTGAAGTACTTTAATTGATTTAAAAGTTAAAGTTTGAGATATAAATGGAAATAAGATAGAAATTTTAGAATGATTAGATAGTATTATTAAAATATGTAAATAAATTATGTTAGTAAATATATTAAAACATTTCAAGGCTTTTATAATAATGCTGATAATATTATCGGTATTATTATGATTAGCTGCATTTAAAACATTTCCAAAAGAAGCAAGTCCAGCTATAAATGTGCCATTTTTTACTATTTCTATTGTTTATCCATGAGCAGATCCAGAAACTATTGAAAAACAAATTGTAGAAAAATTAGAAAATAGCTTAGGTAGTATAACTCAAGTAAAACAAATCAATTCTACTTCTGCGTACAATGTTTGAGTTATTTCTGTTGAATTTGATAGAGCTAAAGATATCTCAGAAGCATATAGTGATATAAATTCAGCTATAGATAAGATAAGATGAGATTTTCCAGATAATATTAAAGAACCTATTTTAAAAAGAGTTGATTTAACAGAGGCACCTATTTATACTTTTTCAGTTGTATGACCTTATTTGCCATCTGTTTTATATGATAAAATTAGAGATTTAGAAGATAAACTACAATCTACAGAATGAGTAAGTGAAGTTAACGTTATTTGAGATTATATTCCATGAGTTAAAATAAAATTTGATTATAATAAATTAATTTCAAATAAAATAAATTTTTCTTATGCAATCTCACAAGTTCAAACTTATTTAGATAAATTTCCAGCTGATAAGAAAGAAGTAGATAAAAATTTATACACTTTCACAATTAGATCTTATCCAGAAGAATTTTCAGAAATTTCAAGTTATTTATCAAATCTTACATTAATTAATAAAGAAGGGAATGTAGTTTTATTATGAGATGTTTCTAAAGTTACTACGTGACCATATATGTATAAAAAAGAGTCTTATTTAATGAATAAATGAGAATCTTATGCAAGTGTAACCTATACTATTAAAAAAGTACCAGGAACTGATATATTACTTACAATTGATAAGGTAAAAAATGTAATAAAATCTTATTGATTAAAATTTAGTGATTCAAACTATGTTGCAGAAAAAAACTTTATAGAAAAAATATTTTCAAGTAATGATGATGTGTTTGATTATAGTAATGAAGATTTAAAAAAATTACTTGTATACGAAATTCATTCACAAAAAGAAAAAATTGACTCAACTTATAAAACTTTTATATCAAATTTTCGGCAAACAACACTGATAATATTTATGGTTATTTTATTGTTTATTTGATTTAGAGAATCGATATGAATAACTATAGTTTTTCCAATTGTTTTTTTAATAGCATTTGTTGTACTTAAAGCAATAGGATTTACATTTAATAATATTGTTTCATTTTCATTAGTTTTAACTTTGTGAATCATGGTTGATAACTTAATAGTAGTTATTGAATGATTTGAAGAGTGAATGAAAAAATGATTAAATAAATGGGATTCTATATGATTTTCGATTAAAAATTATTGGAAACCAATAATGTCTTGAAATTTTACTACTATTTCAATGTTTTTACCTATCTGATTTATGCTTTCGGGTAAAATAGGTGATTTTATGAAATATATGCCAGTTACAGTAGATGTTGTATTAGTTATTTCAATATTTGTAGCACTTGTATTTTTACCAATTGTTTTAAGTTTATTAAAGTTTAATATTAAGGTAACTAAAGATAGTAAATGAAATATTATTGAACAAAATAATAAATTATTTGTAAAACTAGAATGATTTTTCAGAAAAACAATTAGAAATTATAAAAAAGCTATTTTATGATTTGTTATGCTTTTCATATTCACTATATGATTAGCTAGTCAGTTCTTAAGAGCAGATTTTTTACCACCAGTTGATACAAATAATATATATGTAAATTTAAAATATACTAGCGATACTACTTTTAATGAAAATAAAAAAATAACTGCAAGTATTGCTGAAAAAATAGATTCATATTTTTGAGAAGAAAAAAATAAGAATTTATTAGCTTATCAAAATATAAATATTTGAGATTATAAAAGTTTAGACCCATTAGATAGTGTTGTTTATTCAAACTGATTTAATCCTGATCTTTCTTATATAGATTTAAAATTAACAGATAAAGATTTTGAAAGAAATTATGATTCTTATTTAATAAAAAAAGAATTATCTGAAAAAATAAAAAAAGAAGATTTTAGTAGTAAAATTAAAAGTTTAGAATTTTTTATTCAAAAATCTTGACCTAGTTGATGAAAAGATGTAAATTTTTACTTAGTATGAAATGATTTAAAAGATATAGTAGATTTTTATATTAAATTAGAACCATTATTAAAAAGTATTGAATGAACTTTTGATTGGAGTAATTCATTAGAATATACTAATTGAAAAATTGATATTACTTGGGATATTGAAAAACTTAAACAATTTGATATAAGTTCAAAAGAATTAGACTTATTTATAGCAAGTATTGAAAGTTCTACTGATTATGAACCAAATGGTGTTATACTTAAAAGATTAGATGATTATTCTAGTGATCTGATTGAGGTTAAGGCATTTACAAAAATATACTGATTAAATATATTAGATATATTAATTCCTTGAAGAGATATTTATGTAAAAGATTTAATTAAAAGTGTTAAATTGAAATGAGAAGTTAAAAGCTTAACTCATTCAGATTGAAAATTAGTATTAAATATATGAGCCTATAAAACAAAAGAAACAAGTTTATGAAGTGTTACACCTTTAATTGAAGAATATATTGATGTTGTTTCAAAAAGTGTAGATGGAATAAGGTTAGAGTATGCTTGAGACGTTAAAGATATGCAAAATTCTATGACCGATTTAATGAAAGCATTTTGAGTATGAATTATTTTAATGTTTTCTGTATTAGTTTTACATTTTGGTAATTTCAGACAACCATTTTTAGTATTATCTGTTATACCATTTTTATTTATTTGAGCGATATTATTATTAACAATTACATGACTGCCTTTTTCTTTTCCAGCACAACTAGGTATGTTTTGATTAATGTGAGTATGAGTTAATGATGCTATTTTGTTGATAGAAAGATACAATAATGAAAAGAAATCAAATAAAAAATATATTAATAATGATGAGTTAATATTAGATGTTATCAGAGCTAGATTTAAACCAGTATTATTAACAACTTTAACAACAGTTTTATGATTAACAACTTTAGCTATTAAAGATGCTTTATGGTGAAGTTTAGCCATTGCATTTATATGAGGGCTTTTAGTATGAACATTTATAATATTAGTATATATTCCTGCAATGCTTAAGTGGGGATTAGTAAGAAATAATAAATAATATGAAAATATTTTTAAAAAATAAAATAACAAAAAAAATAAAAATAATGCTTACAGCTTTTTCGCTAGTAAGTATTGTTTTATTATGAATTATTATTAATGATTTTATATATAATAATATACCAGCATATTATATATTATTTGTATTTATATGATTAGCTATAAGTTTTGTTTTCAAAAAAGATAAAACCATTAAATGGGATAAGGATTTAGAAAAAGTTATAAAAACTACGGAAATATCTACTTTTTTTATAATTATTACAATAATTTGAATTAGAAAATTTGTATTACCTGAAATATTTATAGAATTACACTTAGATTATATTACAACTATAACTCTTATAATAACTCTATGATTTTTTTCATGAAAATTGTATTTTATGTATGATAAATTAAAAGATATTTTTTGCGAAATATGTGAAAATAAATAAAAAATTGAAAAAATCTAATTATTATTTAAAATAATAATTAGATTTTTTATTTAACAAAACAGAAAATATGAATATTAAAAGTGAAACACCTATATTATTTTTTGATACTGAAACTACTGGTATTATTAAAGATGAAAAATGAGGAATTTATTCTAATTGAAAAATGATTCAATTAGCATATAGAGAAGTTAATGAATGAGAAAAAAAAGATGTAAATATGTTTTTTAATACAGATACTGAAATTGAAATATGAGCTATGGCAGTCCATGGTATTTATCCAGAATTATTAGAAAAAAAATCAAATTGAAAATTTTTAGATAATGATTCTAGAAAAGTGATCGAAGATGCTTTTATTGATAAAATATTAGTTGCACACAATATAGATTTTGATAAAGATGTTCTTGATAAATCATGAATTAATTATTCTGAAAAAATGATAGACACATTAAAGGTTTCAAAAATAATGTGGTCTGAATGATATTTGAAAAATGCAAATAATAAAAGTCCTGAATATGTAAATTTACAATATTTAAGATATTTTTTCGAACTATATGAAATTAATGATGCTGATGGAAATGAGGAATGTACAACTGCCCATGATGCATTTTGAGATGTAGTTGTTTTAGAAAATGTTTTTTATAATATGTTTGAGATTATTCAAAATGTATTAGGTAAAACAGATGAAGAAGTGTTAGATATAATGCAAGCAATGACTAGAAAAGAGTTTACAATGATTGAAGTTATGAGAATAGGGAAGTATAGAGGTAAAACTTTTGAAGAAGTTTCAAGAATTGATAAAGGTTATTTAGAATGGATTACTAATGCAGATTTTACGGAAGATATTAAATATACATGTAATGTTTGGCTTTGAAATATCGAAGATGAAAAGTTTTTTAGTTAAAACTAAAAAGAATTATCATATATTATGATAATTCTTTTTTTTATGATAAAATTATATTAAATATTATATAATATAATTTTATGAAAAAATTAATTGTAATAGCTCAACCTAGTTCAAAAGGTTTCACTCACAAAATACTCAAAAAATATAGAGAAGTAAGCGAATCTTATTGAGATAAGGTTCAAGTAATTGATTTATATGAAAAGAAAAACTTTCAACCATATTTAGAATTTGAAGATATGAGAGTTTTATGAGAAGACCCAAATAGAGAAAAATTTCAAAAGAAAATAAAATGGGCAGATGAAATAGTATTTATTTTTCCAATATGGTGGGGGAATATGCCAGCCATTATGAAGAACTTTATTGATACTAATTTTTCAGCTTGATTTGCCTTTAGATTTCAAAAAGGTAGTCCAATACCAAAAAAGCTTCTAGAGTGAAAGACAGCTAAAATATTCACCACCTGTGATGGTTACTCTATAATTTATAATAATGTATTTTGCCCTATGTATTTAGAACAATATATAAGTATGTATATATTATGAGTTTTTTGAATCAATGTAACTGATTATACATTGATTGCTAAAATGAGAAAAAAAACTGATGAAGAAAAAATAGAAATACTAAAAAAAATTGAATTAGATTTAAGGGCTGAAAATATTAAATGATGATTTAATAAATTAATACATAAAATTATAGATTAAGTGAGATTTTATCTCATTTTTTTTTATTTTGAAGTATTTTTTACTTTAATCAAGTTAAAATAATCTATATGTATTGTTTTTACTCATATTGCTACTATACTGTATTAGTTAAGATTATTACTTGATTTTTACTTATGGTAAATATATTTAAAAGCATTTATAACTTTTATTATGAAGGTTTTAAAAATCTAACTTCTATTTCAAGAAAGTTATGGCTTTTAATTATCATTAAAACAGCTATTATAATGACTGTTTTAATACTTTTTTTCCCAGATATGTTATGAAAATATAACACAGATGAAGAAAAGGCTGACGCTGTTTCTAATAGTTTATTAAATATTAAATAATACTTAATAGACTTTTTTATTTCTTAAATATTTATGAAATGTTTGAATTAATAGATATGTCTTTGGTGGATTGGTCAAGAGCACAATTTGCTTTGACTGCATTGTATCATTGGATTTTTGTACCATTAACATTAGGGATAATATTCATTATCGCAATTATGGAATGAATTTATGTTAAAACTGGTAAAAAACAGTTAAATTCTGGATGAAACTTATGGCTATAAATTTTGCTATATGAGTAGCTACAGGTATTATTTTAGAATTTGAATTTGGTACAAATTGGTCAAACTATTCTTGGTTTGTTTGAGATATTTTTGGTGCACCACTTGCTATTGAATGAATTATGGCTTTCTTTTTAGAGTCTGTTATGATGGCAGTTATGTTTTGGGGGTGGTGAAAATTATCAAAAAAAGCTCATTTAAGAGTTACTTGGGCTACTGCTATATGAACTAATTTATCAGCAATATGGATTTTATCTGCTAATGCTTGGATGCAACATCCAGTTTGAATGGCATTCAATCCTGATTTAATGAGAAATGAAATGGTTAATTTTTGGGAAGTTTTATTTTCTCCTATAGCAATGAATAAATTTTTACATGTTGTTTCTACTTCTTATATGTATGCCGCGGCATTTATAATAATGGTATCATGTTATTATTTACTTAAATGAAGAGAAAAAGATTTTGCTAAAAAATCTATTTTAGTTGCTGCAACATTTGGTTTATTGTGATCTATTGTTGCTTGAGCGACATGAGATATTCATGCTAAAGAAATAGCAAAACATCAACCTATGAAGTTAGCCGCAATGGAAGCTTTATATGATTGATGAAATGGGGTTTGATTAAAATTATGAGCTTACTTTTGAGAAGAGATTAATAAATGAATGCCAGAAATAAGCTTAGCTCCTGAATTACCTTATGGGTTATCAGTTTTGGCTTTTGGTGATATTAATGCTTTTGTTCCTTGAATTAATGATATTTTGTATAAAGGTTATACTAATTATAACTGAGATTATGAAAGACCATATATAGAAAGAATTGCTCCATGAAAAATAGCAATTAAAGCATTATACGATTACAAACAAGCTAAAAAAATCTGAAATACAGAATTAGCAGAAGAAAAATTAGCTTTATTTAAGGAAAATGAAAAAGATTTTTGATTTTGATATTTTGATGAAAATCATATGGAAGAATTAGTACCTAATGTTCCTTTAATGTTTTATACATTTAGAATCATGGTATGAGTTGGTTCTATTTTACCATTATTATTTTTAATAATATTAGTATTTACATATTTAAATAAAATAGAAGATAAAAAATGGTTATTAAGAATTTGAATGTTAACTTTTTTATTAGCATTTTTATGACAAGAACTTTGACGGGTAGTAGCAGAAGTTGGTAGACAACCTTGGACAGTACAAAATATGCTTCCTACAAAAGTTTCAACATCACATTTAGATGTTTGGGCTGTTAAATTCACTTTTTTCTTATTTGTAGCAATTTTTACAGCGCTTATTATTGCAGAATTTAAAATAATGATTTCAGCTATAAAAAAATGACCTCAAATTGATGAAAAATAATTACTTGATTTTAATTTTTTAATTTAAAATAATATGTTTGAAACATTATCATATATAACACTTCAGCATTACTGGTGGTTTTTAGTATCAGTACTTGCTGCAACATTAATTTTTATGATGT
>Ga0256838_1001434_pt1 | contig 11327 bp, 11 predicted proteins | sample 4571419metaG_FD_185978 | JGI IMG/M metagenome (GOLD analysis project Ga0256838, IMG submission 185978) | Hydrothermal vent microbial communities from Guaymas Basin, Mexico - 4571-419 | ecosystem: Environmental > Aquatic > Marine > Hydrothermal vents | place: Mexico: Guaymas Basin | collected... | reverse complement strand
TATAGGAACCGGATCCGGAGACTAGAGCTACGGAGATTCCTACCTTATATTCGATCTTCACGACGGAGGCGTAGGAATCGGCCGTGTATAGAACATGAGTAACGTTCGAGCTCATGAAGCTATCCCGGGATAGTATCGCTATGTTACCGGCAGCCGCTCCGGTGAGGGCGGGTTCTACGTAGTTATCCGAGAACTTCCGATAAGGCATTAACGCGATGTCGTCCGCTAGGGAATCCTTAGGCTTGAACGCGTCTCTTACGTAAACGTCCCCGTTAGGTAAGAAGTAGTAAGAGACGGTAAGGTTTCCGTAGGCGATGTCGTACCGGTCGAAGTCTGAGTCTAATACATTAGGTAACACTCCGCGCATAGGTACTACCGGGGCGTCCTTGAACGTGATCTTAGCGAATACGGGACCGACGCGCACGTTCTTCGCGGCCACATCTAGGTTCGGAGCGGAAGCCCGAGAGTAGGGCACAGCGAAGCTATCGAGTCTCGTATACTGTTCATCTACATATATGTTATCCGGGTCGTTAGCGTCGGTCACCTTGAACTTCATATGTAGGTCATAGCGACCGGGACCCTCTACGAACTCTATCTGTATCAGGTGCCGAGTACCGGCCTTCCGGGAATAGCTCGCGGAGTACCGGGTGATTCCGTGAAGGGTCCGCGCGTCTATCGAGAGCTTCCCGTCTATCCACACGCGTAAGTTGTCGTCGGACCCGAAAGATAGCGTGTAAGCGGCGGTCCGAGGGGCGTAGAACATGAACTCTACGTACGTCGTGAAGTGCTCCTGTATGTTATCGATCGCGTGCATCGGCGAATAATAAGCGTATAGCCTACCGGAGATGGTGTTCTGGTAAGTTACTCTGTTTGAAAGCATCATGTACGAATAGTAAGTTCCGTTGTTCTCTACGCGTATGAAGGAGGCATTCCGTCCCACAGCGTTCCGATAATCGGGATCGTTACCGAAGGGGGAGGTCGTGGGATCAGTAGGATAGGTCCCGTCTAACGAAGGGGTCCTCTGAGGGTCGTATAAGGCTCCTACGAAGGCCCGTCCATAGTCGGAATACGATATCACAGAAGACGTAGGGGCTAGGAACCGCCGCGCTACGAATCCTCCGTGCGCTCCAGAGAAGAACTGATCCTGAGCACCTCCGTAATAAGGCCGCCCGTTGGAGGCGTAATTCGGATTTATCACGCTGAGCATCTCGGTCGGGACGACCGGGATGTATATGCCGTAGTCGGAGTAGTAAGTATAGTTATAGAAGTAGAATACCGTCCTAAGTATACCGGAGCGTATGAGCTCGTAGTCCGGATAGCTTCCTAAGCTTACGTAGTAAGCGCCTCCGGAAACCTTCTGTAGAGTTGGATTAAGGACGTACACCGTGGGCGATATGATGATCGGCTTAGTCCTCAGCTCGTACGTGATCGAACCGTCCGTGATAGAGTATCCGTATTCCTCGGAAGATACGGTCCGAGTCACGTCGAAGCTCGGAGGCGTCCGAGAAACGGGCTCTATGTCATAATATAAGTAGAACGTCTTAATCTCCAGCGCCCCCAGGGTACACGTGAACCGTATCGTTACGCTCTTCGCGTGATGCGCGTCATACATCACGGTGAGGTCATAGTCAATCTGGTACGTCACTATGTTTCCCTCGGAGTCGCGCAACTCTAAGTAATACGTAGAAGGATCGCTAGGATCACCCACGTAAGGGGCGCGTCCAGCAGGAAACGATACGTTCACCATGAGCGCTCCGCTATAAGAGTAAAGGGTGGGGTTGCTTACTTCTATCGGAACGCGCCGATGCAAGGAGGAACTCCGCGTCTGTTGAGGCGTATAAGGTTGTATAGGATAGGATATAGCGGTCGTCGTGATGGGAAAGCCGTGAGCCTTCACGCTGACTGTAGCGGTATCCCCTGTAACCGTTCCGTAAGACGGTACGAATATAAGAGCGAACGCTATAGCTAGGAACAAAAGAAGTCTTCTCATGTAGAACTCTAGACTTCGAAGCTTATCTAATCCTATTTAACATATTAACGTATCAAAGAGCGCTCGATTATCACAAATTGTTTCAAAAACCTTCCTCTTCTAGATCTCTTATAGCCCTCTCTACGCTCTCGTCAACGGGCGCCATCTTATAAGCGTCGTGCTCGAAGAAGTCTTCCTCGATCGTCCTAAGCCTCATGATCGCGTCGTTGAGGTTACGGAACACCGTGGTGTGTTTCCTTCCCAGAATTATCTCCATCACCGCTTGCTCGGCTATGTCTATCTCGGGAATCTTTCCGATGATCGAGACCGTGTCTCCGTATACCGATATGAACGTGTTCGTCATGTTTTCTATGGTCGTTCTAGCTAGGCCCCCGCGCCCTATGAGGCGACCGCGTATGATGCGTTTGCGATTCTTCGTGTGGGCGTAGTCCCTAATCGAAATCACGCGTAACTCGAACCCCTCTTCTAATAGCTTGAAGGCCTTATGAGGAGAGAAGCCGCGTCCTATGGCCTTGATTACGTCGATCGCTTTGTATATGTCCTGCATGTTCTCCGCGTCCCCTCTTACGGTAACGAGCCCGCTCTTATCTACGGATATCTTGGTGTTCGTCCTACGCTCAAGCTCCGATAACACGGATCTCGACTTTCCTAACAACACCCCTACGCGATCCGCGGGTATGCGTACGCTCTTAGTATACTCAACCATGTTCGTAAGTGAGGAGAGGTTTAAAGCGAAAACCGCTCACGATTTAAAGTATCTACATATCCGACACGAACTTTATAGTCGTCCCCCCGGATCTTGGTCCTATGGGTAAGAGAATGCGTGCTGGAGTCTTCCGTGGTAGGACCTCTAGGGGATTACCCGTAGGTGCTTACGTAAACGTAGCGGATAATACGGGAGCACGCGTTGCCCAGATCATCGCGGTGATGGGATATAAGTCGCCTAAGCGTCGTTTAGCTACGGCTACGGTGGGAGACATGGTGAGCGTAACCGTGAAGAAGGGACCTATAGAGTACCGCGAGAAAGTTCGGAGAGCTATAGTGATAAGGCAGAGGAAGCCTTACAGGCGCGTCAACGGTGAGCGGATACGCTTCGAAGATAACGCTGTGGTACTCGTGCGCGAGGACGGAGAGCCCATAGGGAGCGAAATACGCGGACCCGTCGCCCGCGAGGCTGCCGAGAAGCGGCCTAAGTTAGCTCAGAAGGCTAGGATGGTGGTATGAATGAAGCGCCCCGTTAGCTCTAAGCCCAGGAAGCAGAGGAAGCGGCGGTATAACATGCCGAAACACCAAGCTAGGAAGAAACTTACCGCGCCTCTTAGTAAGGACTTACGCAAAGAGCTCGGGATACGTAACATACCCGTGCGCGTCGGAGACGTGGTACGCGTGGAGCGCGGCAAGTTCTACGGACACGTGGGTAAAGTCGTCGAGGTACGGCCTGAGCGCGGCCGGGTGTACATTGAGGGCGTAGAAAGAACGCGTAACGACGGCACTAAAGTACGCGTTCCCATACACGCTTCGAAAGTTACCATTATCGAACTAAATCTCGATGATCCTAAGAGGAAGGCGATCATAGAAAGAAGAAGAAAGGCTAGGGAAAAGGAGGGTGAAGCCTCATGAGCTTAGCGAAGAAAAAGAAGGGGGCGAAGCGCGAGGTAACGATAGATACTCTAAGGGAGGCTATTAGAGAGGCTAAGGAGAAGGCGAAGAAGAGAAACTTCTTAGAGAGTATGGAGATCCTCATATCCATCAAGGACGTGAACCTAAAGGACCCCGCTAATCGCTTCCAGCTAGATATAACCTTACCCCATAAGCCGACGAAGCCGTTCAAAGTAGCCGCCTTCGTAGCCGGTCCTCACGAGGTAGAGGCTAAGGAGCTCGGAATAGATTACTATACGAGGCGCGAGATAGAGACGATAGCAACGAACAAGCGCGAGGCTAAGAAGTTAGCGAAGCGTTACGATCACTTCCTTGTGACCCGTACCTTACTACCCATCGTAGTGAAGCTGATGGGACGCTATCTAGGACCTCGCGGTAAGATGCCCGTGCCCGTTCCCGAAAACGCTCCCTTAAAGCCCTTCGTAGAGCGCTATCAGAAGACCGTACGTGTGCGCTTGAGAACCGTTCCCATCATCTACGCTCGCTTCGGAACCCGCGACATGGATGACGATAAGCTCGCTGAGAACGCCCGGACGATATATCGTAGCGTCGTCATGAAGCTGCCGAAGGGAGAGCGCAACATCAAGCACGTGTACGTAAAGACTACGATGGGACCGGCGGTGAGGGTAGTATGACGCGCGCGAAGGCAGAGAGGCCCTCGATAATACGTAAGAAGAAGATCGTTAAAGAGCTGGCGAAGCTCTTAGAGGAGTACGGGGACGTGTTCCTAGTAGCCTTCGAACGCTATCCGGCTAATAAGCTAGCGGAGATACGCAAGAAGATACGCGGACGCGCTAAGCTTAAGTTCGGAAAGCTCAGGCTGATGCAGAGGGCCATCGATGAGGTAGCCTCTAAGCGTCCTGAACTACAAAAGCTAAAGCCTTACCTCGACGGTAAGACCATAGCGTTCCTACTCATAAAGCCCGGAGAGAACTCCCTAGAGATAGTACGCGAAGTGTATAAGGAGGCCGTTCATCTACCCGCTAAGGGAGAAATGATCGCCCCCAACGACATCGTAGTCCCGGCTATGAAGACGAACCTTCGCGTTTCCGGACAGATCACGATGGAGCTTCAGGGAATCGGATTACCCACTAAAGTAGAGAAGGGATTCATTACGATACCTAAGGAGACCGTAGTAGTAAAGAAGGGAGAGCGCATACCCGAAGCCGTAGCTCGCGTGTTAAACATGCTCGGACTAAAGCCCATAGAATCGAGACCCGAGATCATCGTAGGCATATTCCAGGGACTCCTAGTACCCGGCGAGATAATCGTAGAGTTCGATCCCGAACGCGTCACCGAGATCGCGCAGAAGGCCATACAGGAGGCCATCAACTTCGCCTTCAACGCCGGAATCATCACGCCCAAGACCCTACAGGTATCCATACCCCTCGCTATCTCTAGAGCTTCCGTCCTCGCGGCCGAGTTGGGCATACCGACTAGCGAGAGCCTAAGGATACTAATACCGAAGGCCGTAGCCGTCGCTAAGGCTCTAAAGGAAGCCGCTAATATCGAGGAGTGATTTTTCTTCGTGATCTTCTTATATCGAACATGTCCTACCTAGAGAACCTAGATGAGCTCAATTTAGAACACGGGGAAATTTTAGTAAAAACGGCTAGGGAGGCTATCGAAAAGTATCTCGCTAAGAACGAGATAATACCGGTACCGGAGAACGTACCCGATATACTTAAGAGGAGGGCGGGCGTGTTCGTCACTCTACGTCGCCACGACCTCCCCCACGATAAGAGTCTTAGGGGATGTATAGGATATCCATACCCCGTTTATCCTCTCATAGAAGGGACGATACGTGCCGCTATAGCGGCCGCGACTGAGGATCCTAGATTTAGGCCCGTCACGCTCGACGAGATGAACAAGATCGTCGTAGAGGTTACCGTACTCTCTAAGCCCCAACCCCTGGTCGTCTCCTCTCCCGCGGAGTACTTAGAGAAGGTGAAGGTGGGGAAGCACGGGATCATCGTAGAGTACGCATATTATTCCGGACTCTTATTGCCTCAGGTTCCGATAGAAGAAGGGCGGGACGTAGAGGAATTTCTCTCTTACGGGTGCTTGAAGGCCGGACTACCTCCCGACTGTCGGACGCGGGAAGGGGTTAAGATCTCCATATTCGAAGGGGTAATCTTCGCGGAGAAGGAGCCCAGAGGGGAGATAATAAAAGTAGAGCTCAAAAAGCGATCACATTTTTAGCCTCACTTCGTCGTCCTTTACCTCTACCACCCCGCGCCGTATCCGCCGGTTTAGATATCCTTCAAGCTCATCTTTAGAGATTCCTAGTAGGGAGGCGAGCACGTCCTTCTTCATAGGTCCGATGTCGAACAGGTATAGGATCAAGGCGTAGCGCTTATCGTGTTCCATGACGGGCCTAATGATCTCGATGAACTTTGTGAAGCTCTCCGCCTTAGCCTTCGCCTTCTCAGCTTCGGCCTTCGCTTTTTCTAGCTCTCTCTTACACATCGAGAGCTCTAGGCGTAGCTCCTCCAGCTCTTTTGAAGACTCCTTTATCTCGTTTAACCTCTTCTCGAGCTCCGCGTTCTCCCTTATTAGTTCGTCTATGCGCTTCCTGTACTCCTCGATCTTGTTCTCGTACTCCTTTAAGAGTGATGATAACTTCTGATTCTCCGCTAATAGCCTATTCCTTTCGGCCTCAAGCTCGGAGACCGTCTGTTTTAAGTTAGTGTTCTCGCGCTTTAGTACGTCGAGCCTAGCGTTTAGCTCGGCTACCTGTTCGATATACTTCGAGCGCTCCTCCATGCACTTCTGAAGCTGCGCGGAGACTTCCTCGTAGAGCTTAGCTACGGCTTTAAGTTCGGCTAGTTCGTGCATCAGTCTATCGCGCTCCTCCATACACTTCTGAAGCTGAGCTGCTACGTGAGAAGAGCTAGCGAGGCGCTCGGAGAGCTCAGTGCGTTCGCGTAGACACTCCTCTAACTTCTTTGAAGTCTCCTTAAGGTTCATCTCGCACTCCTCGAGCTTCTTAAGTAGTAGATTCTTCTCTCCCTTAAGCTCGTCACGCTCCTTCTGTAGCCTTTCTATCTCTTGCTGGGATGCCGCGAGCCTCTTCTCCAGCGCTTCTAGCTTACTACTATACTCGTCTAAAGCCGCCTTTAGCTGAGACTTCTCGGCGATACACGCGTTTAGCTGTTCCTCTAGCTCGGAGTTCACGGACTTAGCCTCATTAAGCTCTTCCTCGAGCTCCTCCACTCTCGCCTGTAGCTTAGCTTTGGAGTCGAGACACTCTTTTAACTCGTTATTTAGTTTCTCGATCTTTTTCGTGTATTCCGTGAGCTTATGCTCACATACCGCGAGCTTCTCCATGAGCTCGTTTATCGTATTATTGAGCGTATCCCTATCGCGCTTCAACCTCTCTACCATCTCCTCGTAATGCTTTATAGCCCCGCGTAACCTCGACACCTCCTGAGATAACGTCTCTATGAGCGTGTTCTTCTCCATGAGTTCTTTTCTTAGGCTTTCTAGCACGTCGAAGTCCTTCTCGCTTATCCTCTTACGTATCTCCTCGATGAACTTCTTACGCTCCTCCTCTAGCGCTTTAAGACGCCCGATACAACTCTCTAGCTCCTTTTGTTTCGATTCTAAGAGCATCGATAGTTCCTGATTCTTCGCCTCGAGGCTCTGTATACGAGCCTGATATTCAGCCACGAGTTTCTTCAAGCTTATTAGTTCCTCGCGAAGCCTAGAGAGATCCTCCGGTATCGCCCTAGTCTCTATCTTTATCTCGGGCGTTTTCGTCATGAGGTCAGAGATCTTCTTCTGAGCCTCCTGAATCTGAACGCGGAGCTTTCTAATTAGGTTCTTTAGGTTATTGTTTTCCCTAGTGAGGATCGATATCCTCTTACGTAGCTTCTCTATCTCCTCGTTTTTCTCGTTTAACGCGGACTTTAAGGACGCTATGCGCGAGGTGTATTCGATGTACATATTCTTTATTCTATCGGATAGGCTCTGCATCGAAGACTTCAACGTCTCGTACTCCTTCATTAGGCGCTCGTACTCGACGCGAGGGACGACGTCCTTCTTGCCTCCGAAGAGTCCCCTCTTCTTAGATAGCTGTTCTACGCATTCGGTATACTTTTCCTTATATATCTCCGCGCGCCTCTTCGCGTCCGCGTAACGTAGGGCGAAATTCACGGCCGTATATAACGCTCTAGAAGCTACATCTAGGAGTCTTAAGATCTCATCGCGCGTTTTAGGCGGGAGTTCCTCAAACTTTGGTTTTATAAAGCTATAGGAGTTCTCAAGGTCGTTTACTAACGATATAAGGAAGTTTACGTCCTCTTCCTTGACGTCCGGCTTTACCTTAAGCGACTCTATAGCCGTACGCGTCTCAGCTATTCTTTCTAAGATAAGGTCGAACGGACTACGCGACATTAAGAATATAAGGTGCTTCAATTAAAGGTACTAATCAGAGACTTCTAGACCGAGAACCTTCATATAAATTCCTCCTCATGAACCTCATGTTATGCCCCTAGAAATAGAGCTCTATAAGGGAGACGATCTCATTTTTAAGCGGGGCTCCTGTGAGCGCTGTGGGTCCTCTTCGCCTAAGGCCGTGGAGAACGGCGAGTATAAGCTCGTTATAAAGATGCCCGGGTCCCAAAGTGGGAACGTTAAGGAGTTCGTAGAGTTCGTTAAGAAGGCCTTCTCGTTAGACCCCCTAAGCGTTATGAATATTGAGGAGTTGTTCTTCGAGTACATTAAGACCTCCGTTGGATCTAGTAGGCCTAAGGACGTAATTAGTAAGGTCCTAAATAGAATAAAGAACATAACGGGAGGAGTTTCGGCCCTCGTGTTAAAGCCGTTTATACTCATACGTTCTTCGAGCGTTCCGAGCGGCACTTTAAAGCCTTATGAGAGCACTTTAGAAAACATAGTAGCGATACCTAAAGAGGAATATGTGCGCTACGTTTCCCCGTTTAAGACCGAAGATATAGACTCCGAGCTCATGTATTTGTGCGTCTCCGATCTTCTATCTAGGGACTTCTACGAGAAGATCCACGCCTACTTATCTTCCCTCGATGGGTTCGATAGGGAGATATCGGAGATCGTGTATAACGCTAGTAAGAAGAACCAGAAGCTCGTTAACGTCTTCGAGGCCGTGAGGCTAAAACTTGAGGAGGTACTTAATAGCATACCCGAGATAGAAAGGGCGGCCGTGGAGACTCATAGAAGGAGGGAAACGAAGCCGTTTATAATTAGAAACGGTAAGCTCGTCCCTCTATTTAGGATCAAGATCAACATCATACAGATGCCGCCCGCTTTGGGTAAGAGTCAGATCGAGGAAGCTACTAGAAAGGCCGTGTACGAGACGGCTAGGAAAGTAATATCCGAGGTCTTCAAGATACCTAACATAGACGAGTACTTCGACTTATCCGAGATCGAGGTATACCTGAACATTCGAAGTTTTTGTACCTCATGAAATCATAAAACCCCTTTTATTCGGCTCATGTAATGCCTAGGCTTCGGGATATCGTAATACGCTTCGTGAAGACGGAAAAGGCATTGAGAATGCTGGAGGAGAACAAGCTTACCGTGATCGTGAAGCCGGAGGTAACGAAAAGAGAAATTAAGGAGGCCTTCGAGAACACGCTAAACGTTAAGGTCGTAAAGGTAAACACGCTACGCACTCCGAAGGGAGAGAAGAAAGCTTACGTAAAGCTATCTGAGGAATTCGACGCAACGAAGATAGCCGAGGATCTCGGCATATTATGAGGTGAGAGTATATGGGTAAGAGGATTCGCGTACAGCGTCGCGGTCGTGGTAGCCCCACGTTCACCGCGAACACCCATAAGCGCGTAGCTCCAGCTAAAATACCCCCGTTCGAGAGACCTTATCTTATAGGAGAGGTAGTAGATCTAGTACACGACCCCGGACGTGGAGCGCCGCTAGCTCTTATTAGGACCGTAGAGCGCGATTTCTACATAGTAGCTGCGGAGGGTATGTACGTAGGACAAAAGATAGAGATCGGAGAGGGAGCGAAGGTAAACATAGGGAACATATTATTCCTTAAGGACATACCCGACGGAGCGATCGTATATAACGTGGAGAAGTACTACGGGCAAGGAGGGGCCTTCGCTAGGGCGTCCGGTGCTTACGCTATCGTGTCTCAGCATTTACCCGACGGTAAGGTAATGGTAGAGCTCCCGAGCAAGAAGATCGTTACCGTCCCCGGAAACGCTCGCGCGATCATAGGTGTAGCCGCTGGAGGTAAGCGCACGGAGAAGCCTCTACTAAAGGCAGGGAAGGCGTTCTATATCGCTCATTCTAAAGGCCGCTATCGGCCCATCGTACGTGGCGTAGCTATGAACCCTGTAGACCATCCGTTCGGAGGTTCCACGCATAAGCCCAAGACCACGGCCCGCTCCGCTCCTCCCGGACGTAAGGTCGGTCTTATCGCCGCTAGGCGTACGGGTAGAAAGAAGTGAGTTTTTAAAAATCGGTCACCATCTCCATCTTTCTTATCTCGAGCTTCTTCGGGTCGAATATTCCGTGTTCTATTATTACCGGCCTGTATCCCTCTAGCTTCTCATACGTCTCACGTAGATCCTTCCGAGGTATATCTAGAATAGCGAACCCCTCGTCGGAGATCACGGGCGGTATCTTTCCTCCCGACCTTATCCTCGCTCCGGGGAAAGCCCTTTGGACGATCGGTACTAGGTCCGGAAGACATAACGCGGGGACGTTAAAGTACCTGTTCCTCTTTTCTTTTGTGATCACTACGTATACAACGTCCGCAAGCCTCCAAGCGATCTTTTCCCTTAATAAGGCGCCGCCTCCGCCCTTAATTATTAGGTCTTCAAACACAGAATCGGCCCCGTCTACGATCGCGTCGGGCTTTTTCCACACCGAACTTACCGTAAGGCCCTTCCTTTCTAGTGCATAAGAGGTGTCCCGAGAGGTAGATACTATAGTCTTCTTCGATAATTCTTCTACGGCCCAAGGGGGCATTAGTTCGATCACTTTACCCACGGTGGTCCCGGATCCGAACGCTATGATTTCGTTACGTAAGAAATCCTCCCCGAACCTCTCCCGGAAGTTTTTCGCCACGTCTTCTTTACTACCCATAAAAGACCTCACAAACCATAGCTTTCTACTATATCTACGATCTCGTTTAGGAACTTCTCGATACCTTCGGTCTTCTCGGTAGGCTTCTCCCGCTCCTTGAACATCTCTTCGAATTCCATCTCGGTCTTTCTCCGCTTGTACTCCTCACCCTCTTCTCTCGCGGTCTCCTCCACGGCCGGGGGCTCTATCTTGTAAGTCCTAGTACAGTACTCGAGTATGGAGGACTCTACGATCTCGTGTATCGTCTTCCGAGACTCCTCGTCTATGTTGAAGCGCTCCTTAAACCTGTTTATCTTCATATGTACGTCCGCTATGAAGCTCTTTAGTCTCTCCATAGCGGGCTGGGGGAAGTACTTCTCCTTATCTATGAAGTCCGTCGACTCGATTAGCCTCACTAGGTTATCGATGATGTCGAAAGCGGTAGCGAACATCACTAAGTTTACCACGTCCGGAGCTATTTCGGACCCTACAATCCTTAATAGGATCTCCTCTATGGGGTCGCGTGTGGTCTCGACCTTAACGGGAGCGGGCGTGCGTCTAGCGCTTATAACCCGACCGGCTAGAAACATCACGGCTACAATCAATA
>Ga0256838_1001433_pt1 | contig 11337 bp, 9 predicted proteins | sample 4571419metaG_FD_185978 | JGI IMG/M metagenome (GOLD analysis project Ga0256838, IMG submission 185978) | Hydrothermal vent microbial communities from Guaymas Basin, Mexico - 4571-419 | ecosystem: Environmental > Aquatic > Marine > Hydrothermal vents | place: Mexico: Guaymas Basin | collected... | reverse complement strand
ATGTTAAAGTCAATGTAAAAAGAGTGCGTGAGAAAACTATTCAAATAGAAATCATCTTCCCAGAATTCATATTCACATACACTTACCCACAATAAAAATGATAGTGAGTTAAAAACAACATGAAAATCTTAGAAGTAGCTTTTTACGATGAAAATCAATATGAAAGTAATGAGATCTATAGATACCTTTACACCATCTTAAAAAGCAAATATCAGTTAGTAGATAAGTATCTAAAGGAAAGTGTTACATACAACAACATCAGTTTAAGAGATTTAGGTGTTGAATTTCTTACAAAAAACTTATTCAATCAAGAACCAATTCAACTAGCAAACAAGACCGGTAGTAAGGAATTACTTCTTTACCTATTTGATATCTTACTTGGAATAGAGTTTGATGAAGAAAACCAATTCCTTTACAACCCGGTTAAAAATGACATAATACTCAAAAACGGAAAACATGCATATGTAGATAGGATCAAGTCAATTCTTATTCCGCCAAAAAACTTTAGTAAAACAATTCTTTACCCAGTATATCAATTTTCCATCAGTAGTAAAGTTGATATTTTCGAATATCTTACAAAAGCTTTAGTAGAAATTAGCAAGAGTACTAAACAAATCTACTACAAAGATTTTACACTGTCTCCACTAGTTGTTTTTGCAATATTAGTCTATCTAACTAATAGTGTGGATATTTGGAAGAATCTTGTAGTACCTGATTGGGACTTGTTGGAAAGTTATAGATTTCAATTGACTTTAGATCTCTTTTTCAAAAACTATAACAATGCTCGTCTTCAATATGCCGTTGTAAATACTATTCTCGAGAAAAACCTAACTTCTCTTTCCACATTACTAACTGATGTATTGAGTCTTTATCCAAATAGTGCAATTAGTGAAGAAGATGTTAATCTGATTGTTGAATTTGTCTCTAACAATCAAGACAAAATAGATGTACTTGATGTTTTCTATAGTCTGCGTGATGAATATCTAACTTTCAAACATTTCTATCTCTTACCACAAATCTTACAAAAAGATGGATTAACCATTAATGTCTTTTTATGCCAGTTGAAAGATAAAAACCCTTACAACAAACTTTTCTACAATATCAAAAACTTCATAGCAAATGTCAATATAGATTTATTGACTAAACTTAGTGTAGATGATGTACCAAGCCTTGCAAGTAAACTAGATGATTGTATTGGCACTCAATCTCTATTTAGAATAATCTTCGAGTCAATTCAAGATATTCAAAACAAATTAGATAAAATCAACAAAAGATTTGGAATTCTAGATGCAGACTTTGTTTTAGGATCTGAAACTGTAATCATAAGAGATCCTGGTATGAAAAGTTGTGCAATATGTGAAGCTTACCCTGTAGATATAGATATCAAACTAGATGAGAAAGTACAACTTGCATTTGTTGCTGAAACTGATGTTGATGTTTTTGTTAATGTCAAATGATACTTTAGCTGGGAATCCTGGTATTTGTGTGAAGGTTTTCGATACCAGGATTCCCATTGATGTTTGTTTGTTGTTTGATTGAGTATTATGTGTCTCTTGTATTTCTAATTATTAAACACTTTCCATTTTCCTGTAGAAATTCAATGTGAAGGGAAAATGGTAATCACAACAACGAAGGACAATATGCAATCTTGTTTTGTGTGTGTTTAGAGATATCAGTTGCATCTGTTTGTGTTGAGATACTTTTGCATTGCAACATAGAAACGATAGCTTGTTTTTTGCAAATGATAATTGAATAGTCATTTTGAATTGGAAAGTTTTCCTACGAATCAATGTATCAAGGTTTTGATTCCTGTTGTTTTCTTTTGATGATTGATTAGTTAAGGATTATTTGTCTCTTGTATTTCTAATTATTAAACACTTTCCATTTGCAATAAATGTTTGAAAAAGAAGTTGTTTCCTGTACTATATATCAATTTGAATATCGAATCATTTTTGTGTAAGGAGGTTACAAATGCAGGTCGAAAAAGAAATTCGAATTCTCATGAAAAATCTACCAAAAGCAGATTCATTTGACGATGGATACGATATGCTTGACATCTATGTTAGCCAAGACAAAAGATTCAGAGTTATGTTTGATCCAAATTCAGGGAAACCAATAAAATGTTTTTGGATCACTGGTAATGGAGATAACAAAATCAAACAGGAAGCAAAGATAACTGAAATACCAACAGCATACGAAATGAGAGTAATCAAATTCTTCAAAGACTGGTTGCATATACCAAATATAGGCAAAGGATATATGGAGAAGATAGTTGCAGATAATGGAAAGGTTTTCTATTCAATTGAGTTTGAAGTGGAACCAAAGGAATTTGATAGATGTTGGAGAGAGTTGATTCAGTACTTCAGCAGTAATTATTCTGATGATTTTTTGAAGATAACTGACAAGACAATAGTTGAGTTGGTGGAATAGTTATTTAATTTAAAAACGTTTATACATTGTTTTATATAAAACCGAAGAAAAATAAAAGAAGGAGGTAAAAATGAGTGAGTACGTTATAGTAACAAGACATAATGCGTTGGTGCAATTGTTACAGCAACTTGGTCTAATAAAGGAAAACGTTAAGATTATCCAACATGTGCATGACCCAAAGGAAATTGAGAATAAAATCGTGATCGGGACATTACCTCTGAGTTTGGCTTCAAAAGCGAGAGAAATTTGGTCTGTAGACCTTGTCCTTCGTCCGGAAGACCGTGGACGTGAGTTGACCCTTGAAGAGTTGAAGGAACGTTTCAAGGGAATACGTCGTTATCGAGTTGAAGATTTAGGGGAGGTGAAGTAATGCCCTCCCCTCTTTTTTTTTGCACATTTTTGAACCGTTTAAAGACTTCAACTAAAAACTTCCGGTGAAATAGTATTATGTCAATACTGCAAACAATCACTCCTAAATACGAATATAGATTTTGTGAGTATAACCAACCTGTAATATCTGAGAATTTTGTAAATATTGAGCATAGAATAAATGCTCCCACAAAAAATCAAATCTGGATTTTTTACAAAGAGTGGGAATTAGTAACTAATGGAAACAAATGTACCTTAACATTGTATCCTTTTTCTTGTTTTGTAGATGGAGTGTTTATTATTTTTGGCAATCCTGATTATCCAGAGATTCCAATAGGATCTTTCAATCTTGATGCGGATAAATCAAATCAGTTTTTCATAGGAATTCAATATTCTTATGAGAAGAAACCGTATTATCTATTACAAGCGAATATTATTGTATCAGATAAAGAGGAGGATTGTAAACTTTTACTCGCGAAGGTAAACTATAACCCTACTACAAATCAATGGACTATCACTTACAACATTCAATCTAACATTCATTGGAAGACTGATTACTTTGATAAGATTGCAGTTATAGATGGGAATACATTCTACGGTACTCATGATTTTACAAATGCTGTTGTAAAGTTTGGTAATTTTTCTATTACTCCACAAGCAAATACTTTAACATTTTCTTATACTGATGAAAATGGTAATGTTACAAATCCGCTTGTAATTACAAAAGACAGTATTCAAACATACAATCTACAACTACCAGCATTAGATATTTCTTTACAAGGAAATGTTAATCCATCAAAAAAATCAAAAATACATTTCATAGCAAAAAATAGTGATTACTTTGTCTTTGAGAATGCTGATATTTGGGTAGAAGGAAGTTTAGTTTTACAAGGCGGGTTGAAAACTCAAAAACTACTTCTATCCCCAATCACAGGAGATTCTTTCGAATCAGATACTCAAATTCTTTTAGTTAAAGGAATAGAAAAACCGACATTAACAATAGAAAGTGTATACAACTCCGATGTAATACTAGAATTCAAAAATCAAACCAAAACATATAGAATTGCATTAGACAATACAAATAATCAAATGGTATTATCTACTCCTGCTATTAGATTAGAAAATCAATTGCTTAGAATTACAAATGAGCATTTTCAGATTAGATTTGATGATGATAGTTTTTACTTCGATGATTATTCTATAAGAGCTAAACATAGATATTTATCTCTTGATGATTCTGTAAAGCTCAATACTCAATTTGATGAAGATTTTAAACATTACTTCTACTACAACACTTATATGCAAGAAGTTGTGATTGATGATTTAAAAGTTGTAAAATCCTTAACTTTTGACTCTAATTGTAAAGTAGATTTATCTCCTGTTGAGTTAAAAGTATCCGCTGTTGATGCTCCAAAAATCAATACTCAAGAAATTCATCAAATAGAACCAGACAAGAATAATTCATTTGCAGGAAAAGTGGTATTTCAAAATGTATGCTATTTTGAAGATGATGTAGTATTTGAAAATAGAGTTGTAACCACTAACCTCACATATTCTATCTGGTTAGAAGTAAAAGATTATTCAACTTTAAAACCAGGAGATTTAGTTGCAATTGATAGTAATGGATATGTAATTCCTTTAGATGATACACACCCATTCCTTGGTGTAGTATCAGAAACTTCATCTCTATACTCTGTAGAATCCGATATTTCGAAAGGATTGTTAATTTCACTAAGTGGAATAGTTAAAGTTGATCCTACTCAAATTACAGTCAAGAATAGAATGGTATATGCTAATGTTAATAACAAACCTATTGGTGTCATGATTAAAGAACCTGATGAGATATTGTTGTTGAGATTCCCTGGATAGCAACTCGGGATGTTTTGGGTTTCTTTTCTGCCCAAAACATCCCTTCATCTTTTCCACGAACAGATTTAACTGATGTAGAAAGTGTAAAGGTTTCTTCTATGTTAGTGGCTGATGTAATTCTTACAAGTACAGGTAAAAAGATATTAAACGAAATCTTTGAAAATCCTCATAAACTTACAAAAATCAAAGTTACAAGTAAGGATTATGTTTTGAATCCTGATCTTGAAGATTTAGACGATACAAAAACTTTTGAGATTAGTATAGTATCAAAATTAGATGATTCTAGTGTTGAGTATATTTCTTTTTTACCTCCACTTGATATAGAAATCCATACTATCGGTATTTATACTGATGATGATAGATTATTCGCTGTTGTAAAACCTAAAAGAATCTTTCCTCCAAACATTCCTCTTAAGTGTAGATTTGTAGTCTCATTCTCTGATGATAATCTTAACCAATACTTTGTAGCGGATCCTATTGAAGAAGAACAGTTGTTAATTCATTTAGATGTTGAAATAGATTTACACACTCTCTTTCTAAAACTAAAGAAGAAATTTCAACTTCTAAAAGAAAAACTTTTTGATATTTGCAAAAAGTCTGTGTTAGGAAGTCATACTAATCAAGTTAAAGGATATTTTCCAGTTAAAATCCTTTCAACGCCAGTTGCTAATCTGTATAAAGTATGGGCTGATTATGTCGGTGATGAAATCTATACAACAACCTTCTATTTTTACAATCAAGTAAAATTTGATGATAGGTATTTTGCAAATATTGATCTAGAAAGTGATGAAGTAAGTGTAAACAAACAAATTCACATCAACCGAAATCATAGACTTAATCTCCGGAACAAATCCTTAAGTATTGGTGATTTGAAACTAAGAAAATCTGTTTATAAGTTTGACGAAAAAACCTGTGTGTGGGAAAAAATTCTTCCTTCTAAAGATATCCCAATTATAGACTGGCATGATGTAGTTTACAAATCCGAGTTGAAAGATCCATCTAAAAACCTAGTACATTGGTTAAATGTATTTGCAATTCCTGATTATGTATGGTATTTCTATGATTCTAACGGACATGGTTATAAACCATTTGCATATGATTTTGAATTTACTTTCAAAGAGGTAGAAAATAAAGAAAGACTAGATGATGTGTTTAAGGAATATCTATTCCTCTGGAACAAAATCAATCCACGAGAATTTATCAAATTCAATAGGAACTCTTATGTAAGTATGACTATCACTCTTGATGATTTTAAAATCTCCTAAAAAGGTAATTACACATAATGGCTAGAAGAATTGTTGATGATGTATTCTTAAATGAAGAAACTCAAAAAGTAAAAAACGAGATAAATACAAACATTGAAAACAAAGCTAATGAAGTTTTAGAAACAGTTAAGTTAACAGTTGGCTCAACTCATTCCAAAGCTGACTTTGAAGCTAAAGCTGAGCTTGTAAGAAGACTTTGTGCTGGTAGTGGATTTGTTGAGTGGGGTAAACATTACAATGTAAGCGGTATAAACATTAACGAAGGTCTTTGGATGGGAGATATAACAAGCTATACAAGAGAAAACACTTTGTATATCGGTAAAAATGCAGGTAGCTATCAAGGAAATTCAAGGACAGGATATCCAATTGTTAATGTTAATGGTTATCTAATTCGCCTAAGTTATATTAATCACACATACGATTTTGGTCGTATTAAATTTCCAGAACCACCATCTTCTCCAGACCATCTCTATAGACAAGATTTAGTATTTCTCGAAGTATGGCACGAAGATGTAAGTGAGAAAGATGTAGTATTCCCATACGGAAATGTACAATACGGAGCAGATACATATACAGCTCCAGATGGTACTGTATTTCATACTACTCCAATAACTGACTTAGGTATAAAACAAGGATATTCTGCATTTGGTAGCTGGGATAAAGAAACAGTTGGAAAAGGTATCAGATGGTCTTCTTTGACTGATGAACAAAAGAAAGCATTTATGTCTGATCCTTGGAATAACATTTACGTAGATGGAGATAAAGTAATTCAGGTTAGATATAGAGTAAGAGTAGCTCAAGGGAAAGGTGATGGTCTTTGGCACGGTTTAGATTGCTCTGGAAATACAGCAAATCTTATTTCTACGCAGGGTGGAGATTATTATAGATTAATGCCACAAGGTAAAAGAGATATTCCTGCTTTTGGAAATGATACTGTTCATACTTATGCTACTTCTATAGAAGGATCGTTTGAGACTAAATACAATGAATCTGATGCTGTTGGTTACTTCGGAACGTATGGAACTTGGAATGTTGATGTGTCTGTGCAAGGTTCTAAGAAATATTATGCAATTTTAATCGCACTTGTAGCTCGCCGTAATACAGGAGCATTCCATCCGGTATACAATCCAAATGGTTCTGCTTTATTTGCAGGTAGTAAAAGATTCTGGGAAGTAACTCCAACTGCACCTTCATTTAATATTGTTGGAGTAGATAAAGACAATAAACAATTCAAAGTAGCTGGAGATAAAACTAGTGATATCAAAGCTGAATATTTCATAGAGGTAACTGGCTCTACAGGGAATGACGGTAGATATTGGGTAACTAAAGTTGAATATGACTCTGACAACGACCAGACAATTATAACTGTTGCTAACTCCATACCATCTAATACGGCTGACGGTAAGCTTACTTCAGATTTCGGTTATGTGAAGTATTGTTTTGATAACGCTGATGGTGGAACAGTTGAAAGTGGTAAGAGTGGAAGACCTGATGGTAAATATGCAGATGAGATAAACGAAGGAGATGTAAAAGATTTAAGAAACTATGCATTAAGGGTAACTGATTATCAAAGACTTTTAGAGAAAGAGTTTAATAAGCTTTTACTCGGTGAGATGAGAGGGTGGCAAGGGATACCTTGCTTGATGGAAGGATATATTAGAGATGATGGTTATCCTAAACACTGGTTGATAGTCCAACCTAACGCTCAAGAAGGAAGAAGACAACAATCAAGAAGAATATTTAGACCTGACTTGGATGATTCAACTCGTGGTAGAGGAAGATTTATTTATAACAAGTCTAAGGATAACGGAGTAATATTTGGAGAGAATATTATAGCTGAAAATAATTATGGTGCTATTCGTGCTCCGACATGGGAACAAACAACATATTTTGATTATGACAATATAGTAATATTCAATGCCGAACATTCAAAAATTTTCTTTAGAAGATATCTGCATTGTGATTTTGTTGGTACCTTAGATAAAATAAAAACTATCAAGTATCAACATTTAGGATGGTACAATCTTTGGGGAGATTACGGAGAATCCTTCATTCCAACAGACGACTTTACAGCAACAGTAGATTCCTCTGATACTCATGTCATCAAGATATCTGGAGATAAAAGATACGCAATTAAGAAGAATTGTAGATTGTTTGTAAGAAATACAAGCAATGTAAGTATTGGTGTGTTTAGAGTTAAATCTGTTTCTTTTGATGGTACTAATACTGTAGTTAAACTTACCGGAAGTGCAGGTTCTGGTGGATCTACAGTAAGAGTGTCTACTTGCATTGCGTCTGGTAGAAACGGAAAGACAAGTGCTAGCAGTCAGGTGTATATATTTAAGCTATCTAGAAGACCACTTAATCCAAATAACATCAGAGTGTTGATTCGTAAGAAGGACGGAACTTGGTACGCATATAATAATTTTGAACCAGTTAGTGTTTATAACTCTTCTTCATCTATACAAGATTTTATTGACGATGTCGGTGGTCTTGATAAAGAAGTTAAATTTAACGAACGATTAAATTGGATCGGTGTTAATATTTCTGATATTTACTCAGCATTGGGATACTCAAATGAAGATGATTTTAAACAAAATGCAGTAATTGAAGTGTATTATGAAACTAAAGCTAATCCATTAAGATTATCTACTGGAGATTGGTGGAGAGTTTTATTAGCTACTGATAGTTACATTCACTTCAGAATGAATGATGCAGATTATTCAAAATATCCAGAGTGGCTTATAGGAAAAGCAGTTGAAAATGCATATACAAGCTACTATAAAATCTCTAATGCTTCTGATATTGAAGAACAACCTCTTAGATATATTAATGTATATTATAGAAGAACTCAATATATAAAAGCAGATTTACCTACAAACTTAGATTTGAATTATGCAAAATTAGGTTTTGCTGTGCTTCCTGTACTTGCACATAAAAACACAGGAAAAATATACTTTGTTGCATTCTATAACGAGGTTTTACAGGATTTTGATACTCATACAATAGGTTGGGAAGGAGCACTATATGTGTCTAACTATGAATCCGTTACAACTGATGCAAATGGAAATAACGTTATAGCAGGACAAAAATATGTAGAGCTCCCATATTTTGTGTGGAATGAAGATAAGGATAAGTAAGAAACTTAAATCTCCGGGCAGGTAAGGAACTTTCATACCTTACCTGCCCTTTACCTCTTTTCAAATTCAAACATTTATTGAGGTGATGTAAATGAAAAAATACAAAGATTCAAAGATCTTATTGCCTAACAAAACTATAGACAATCAATTCTTGCTAGAACAACAAGCAAAGCGTGAGTTTAAAGAGCTTGAAGTATCAAAAATCTATGATGAAAACTACTTTCAATTCTTTATGGACTTTTTCAAGTATACTATAAAGACTATAAAACAGCTAAAGCCCTTCCTAAAAGCTCTATCAGATGCTTTCACAACTCTAAAACTTAGATTTGCACTAACTGAAGATGAAGAAAAACTATTTCAAAAAGTGTCTGAAAGTTTGTCAAGACTATATGAATGTGAAGTAGATTTCAAAATCATCTTAGAATCACTTAACTTAAGAGAATTTTACAAACTACTTAAAGCTGAAAATGAAAGTGAAAGCTTGATAATGCCTCATCTTGTTATAAAACTTGATAAAAACAAACCAGATTTATCTTACTTTACGCCTTCTCAAGTAGCCTTCAAAATGAAGATGATAATCAAAAACTTAAATCAGATAGTGAAGGATGTACAGAGTATAGCAGAAACTATGAGTCAGGATACAATCAGAAAAGTTTTATCCGTTGTTAAGGAGGAGATAAACCGTGATAAAGAAACATCTAGAAAACTTTCAAACTAAAATTACTCCGGACTACGAGAAAATAAATCAAACTCTTGAGTTTATAAATAGAGAATTCCCCGACTTCATAGAAGAATTCAAAACCTTTAAAGAGAATGCTGAAAAACTTGATAGAACTATTTCTGAATTTCTACTAAAGATTTGGAAGACATAAGGGTGTTTAGAAACCGATGATTATAGCAGAAACTACTAGTATCAATAACAAATTGTACGTTACTAACCTAATTGTAGTACCAGATGCAGACTATAAAACAATAGACAATTTAAGACTTGTAATACAACAGAAAAAACCACTATATGTAATCAAAACTTTTCTCGAAAAAGCTATCAAAGGAGAATATTATCAACAGATCTATCAAGTGGAAAATCGTTATGTAGAATTACTCAATCAAAACAAGAAAGTTATTGACATTGATGATTCTACTCAAGTTGAAGTTATTGATTTGGAAAACGTACCAGAAGAAGTTTTGGAAATTGAAGAAAAATTTCCACATCTCAAAACATTCAGAGAGACTTTAGAATATACTCCACCGGAAATACCAGACACTTTCATACCTGAAAACTTTGAAGAATACAAGCAACTTATTCGTCAATACAACAGATACTTCCATGAAGAATTTATTCTTGAGCAAGGATATAAACCACTAAACTACGACTTTAAAGTTTACTGTAAAAAAGAAGATTTGGATAATGTACAATCTGCTCTAAACCTGGCTAAAGCACAAGGAGCTACATCATTTCCTCTCATAGTATACGGAGGAGACATACAAAACTTACCGATTACTGATGTAGAAGCTATCCTTAAAGAAGCTTATTCTTACTATTCGTTTGTATTTATGAGAAAAGTTATCAACAGAGAAAAATACATTAAAGCATCAACAAGCATCCAGGATCTAATTGATGCAGTAGATACAATAAGAAATCTTGATACTAAAACTGTATTAGATGAATTATCTACTAAACTCGGTATTACTGTTTCCGAAACTGACATCAATCTTGAGAATTTAAACAGAGTCTTAATGTTTCAATAGTCGTTACGATAAAAAAATGAAAGGGAAGGAATGGTAGTGCGAAACCATTCCTTCCCAACTTCATCAATCCTTCAATGCAAAAGCAATAACATCTCCAACTTTCAATTCAAAACTTCTGTTTGTAGGATTAACTAAAATCAATGTATGGAAGTCAATGTAAGATGGAAAAACAAACTTAGCTAATTCCTTGTCAGCTAATACAACTCCAGGTCCAGGTTTACCTTTGATTTTGATAGGAATTTCAATTGAAGATTTTGCAGGAAGTTTTAGCTTATCACCAGTTATAGCTAATGTATTTTTAGCTCCTGTATCTAAATGATATACAACATAAGTATTAGCATGTGGATCTATTGTTACTTGATATTTTACAACTCCTTTAGAAGAGTGTTGATTGCTCTTTTTTATTTCACTTATTGCCTTTTCTAATTCCTGTAATTTTTTAGAAAGAGATTCTTGTTCTTTCCTGATATTTTCTAATTCTCTTTGAATCTGTTTGAGGAAGTCTTTGTCTTTAG
>Ga0256838_1001432_pt1 | contig 11337 bp, 11 predicted proteins | sample 4571419metaG_FD_185978 | JGI IMG/M metagenome (GOLD analysis project Ga0256838, IMG submission 185978) | Hydrothermal vent microbial communities from Guaymas Basin, Mexico - 4571-419 | ecosystem: Environmental > Aquatic > Marine > Hydrothermal vents | place: Mexico: Guaymas Basin | collected... | reverse complement strand
CCCCTTACTAAGAGTCTGGCGCTATGTGTTAATAGTTCCTATTCCTTTTTTATTTTATTACATTCAAAATAATTATCTTTTAGGGAGTAAAGGGGCTGTGAATCCTCTCTTGTAGGATAATACCTGCAAACTTTCTTATAAGGGAAGCTTTTTTTATAATTCGTAAGAATTTAAAGGGAGAGATTTATTGCTTTTTATTTTCAAACACAAACCCTATAGCTTTGTTGAAAAAAAGTGAAACTTTTTTTAGTCTTCTTTTATCTTACAAATAATCTTTTTTATTCCTTTTTTTTCTTGTATTTCTTTAATTTCAATACCAGAAAATTCTATTTTTAAAACTTCATCAAGATTTTTTGGTCTATTTAGTGCTATATAGCGAGTTAGAATGCCACGGTAGGCTTTAGCAAAATGACTTACAACTTTACCATTTTTTATGAATTTAAATGTTACAGCTTTTTTTGGTTTATATATGTTTTCATAAAATTTTGCTCTTAAATCCAGGTATTCTTTATCGTAATAATCTAATATTTCCGTTATTTTATTTTTGTAAAATTTATAGATATCAAACCCGGGTTTTGTTCTTTGTTTTAGGGTATAGTAAGGTATTAAATCAAGAGGTTTTAAAATTCCAAATAAATTCGAAAAGATAATCAGATTTTCATTTAGATACTCTTTTGCTTCTTTAGGCAAAGAAGGATAGTCTAAATATTCAAAAGCAACTCCTGTGTATCTTAAAATGGCTTCTTTACATGGGCGTTTTTTTATAGGGATTTTAATGTCTCCGAAATTTTTAACATCGTCTGTTTTTTGAATGAATTTGTCATATTTTTTTATGACCTCTTTCCTGATGGGATTAAGTTTAGGAAACGATTTTATATTAAACTCTTTATCTCCTCCTAAACTTTTTCTCTCACTCGGTGCTAATAAAATCTTCATTAAAATATTCCTTTGTAATACAGTGGATTGAACCGTGCTGTTTTATTAATGTGTTTGCATTTATCGGAATTATTTCTCTGTTTGGAAAAATTTCGCAAAAAAGGTCATATATGTATTTATCTTTTTCGTCTTCATAAACAGGTAATAAAATGGCATGGTTTATTATTAAAAAGTTTGCATAAGTTGCGGGAAGACGATGATTATTCCAGTGTTTTGGACTTGGGAGGGGAATAGGAATAGTATTAAAATTTGTATTTTTAAGTTCCTCTTCCATTTTTTTAAGTTCTTTATAATGAATATCATTTTTATCTTCACAGCTGCAATAAACTATAGTTTCTTTATTTACAAATCGTGCAAGGGTGTCTATGTGAGAGTCTGTATCGTCTCCTTCTAAAAAGCCGTGGTTTAGCCATATTACATCATCTACAAACAGTTCCTGTTTTAAAAACTTTTCTATTTCTTTTCTTGTCATAGGGTAATTTCTGTTTTCTTCTAATAGGCACTGTGATGTTGTAAGAAGTGTTTTTCCGTTTGTATCAATGCTTCCTCCCTCAAGAACGAAATTATAGCTTTTATGAATATTAAAAATTTTTCTTGAGATTGTATTGTCATGATTGCTTGGAAATTTTAATCCCCACCCGTTAAATTTAAAATCAAGCAATTTTATTTTGTTATCTTTTTTTATACTAATAGCACCAAAATCTCTTGCCCAGGTGTCGTTGTTTTTGACTTTACGAAACACAAAGTTTTTGTGTTTTAGATGAGATATTGTGTTTTCATCTTCATAGCAAATTAAAACTTTTTCATATTGTGCTATTGCGTAGGCTATTTCAGTGAATGTATTTATCGCCTCTTTCAAACAGCATATCCAATCTGTATTTTTATGTGGAAATACAAGCTGAACAAAACTCTGTTTTTCCCATTCAGGTATTAGATGATTCATTTTTATCCTTTGCACTAATTTAGCACTTTTATAAAATATAATTTGCAAAATAATATCTAAAAGGAGAAAAAATGAAAAGGCTTGTTATTGCAGGACTTTTAAGTGTTGCAGTTTTGTTTGCTTATAACCCGCTTGAAGGAGTAAAAGCTCAAAAACAAGCGGCTCTTAAAGTGGTAGGTAATCATTTTGTAGATGTAAATACTGCTAAAAAATGGATTAAAGAAGGGGTAAAAGTTATTGATGTAAGAGAACCTCAAGAATTTTTAGCAGGACATATGCCGGGAGCTAAGCTTATTTCAAGAGGGGTTTTATATGGTGCTGTTAAAAAAGGAGTATTAAAGCCAAATGAAAAATATATTTTAGTATGTAGAACAGGTCATAGAGCACTTTTAGCAGCAGCAACTCTTATGAAATGGTATAAATTTAAAGAAGTGTATGTTTTAAAAGGTGGTATTAAAGCTTGGATAAAAGATGGTAATATTGTAATGAACGCACTTAAACTTGGTCCTGTTAAAGTAGAACTTATAAAATAAGCTTTTTATTTAGAAATTATCATAAATAAAAGGGATTAAATATCCCTTGGGTCTGCAATTTTACCTGCAATTGCACTTGCAGCTGCTACTGCGGCATTGCTTAAATATACTTCCGAACTTCTGCTTCCCATTCTACCGCGGAAGTTTCTGTTTGTAGTTGCTACGCATCTTTCACCATCACCTAAAATTCCCATATATCCACCAAGACAAGCCCCACATGTTGGGTTTGCAACAACTGCTCCCGCATCTATTAAAGTATCTATTATTCCTTCATGCTCTGCTTGTTTATAAATTCTCTGAGTTGCCGGAGTTACGATAAGTCTTACTTTTTTATGAACTTTTTTGCCTTTTAAAATATTTGCTGCAGTTCTAAGGTCGCTAAGAGTTCCGTTTGTACAGCTTCCGATATATACCTGATGAATTTCAATGTCATCTTTTACAGCTTCACTAATTGGTTTTCCGTTGCTTGGTAAATAAGGATAAGCAACCAGAGGCTCTAATTCATCTACATTTATTTCAATAACTTGAGAATATTTTGCATCCGGGTCTGAATAGTGGATTTTAGGTTCTGCACGTAAAGGATTGTATTTTTTAACTTCGTTTAAAAACTCTTCAGTGATTTTATCATAAGCGATAATTCCATTTTTTGCTCCAGCTTCTATTGCCATGTTACATAGACTCATCCTGTCATCCATAGGAAGATTTTCTATTGTATCGCCTGTAAATTCAAGAGCCTTATATAAAGCTCCATCAACTCCTATTCTTCTTATAAGTTCTAAAATTAAGTCTTTTCCATAAACATGCTCTTTTCTTTCACCTGTAAAAATTACTTTTATCGACTCAGGTACTTTAAACCAGCTTTTTCCAGTAATCATACTAAATGCAATATCCGTACTTCCCATTCCTGTTGCAAATGCACCTAAAGCTCCGTGAGTACAGGTATGGCTGTCTGCTCCTATAATTACATCTCCTGGAATTACAAGTCCTTTTTCTGGTAAGAGTCTATGTTCAATTCCCATATCTTTTTCATCAAAAAAATTTTTTAAGTCATGTTTATATGCAAAATCTCTGTTTATTTTTGCCTGGTTTGCAGAAGCTATATCTTTTGGAGGAATAAAATGGTCAAGTACTATGGCAAAATTATCAGGTTTTGCAAGTTTTTTAGCTCCGCTCTCTTCAAATGCTCTTATTGAAATTGGAGTGGTAATATCGTTACCGATAGTCATATCAACATCACACATAATAATCTCGCCCGGTTTTACCTCACGTCCTATATGCTCTGCAAAAATCTTTTCAGTTATTGTCATAGGCATAGTAATCCTTTTTTATTGAAATTATAGCTAATTTGATATAATTAATAAAAAGGCAAAAAATGGCAAAAATTTTTATTTTTATTGGAATTATTTTTATAATAATAGGGCTGTTGATGTATTTTTTTAAAGACTTTCCTCTATTTCACCTGCCGGGTGATATTGTAATAAAAAAAGATAATTTTGTTTTTTACTTTCCTATTACCTCTTCTATTGTTATTAGTATTGTTTTGAGTGCTGTTTTTTACATTATTTCAAGGATTTTTCAATGAGGCTTTTTATTGCGACACCTGTAACTTTACCTCTTTATAATGCGATTAAACAGGATTTAAGCAGGTTTGTAGAAGGAAAATGGGTTGAAGGGTGGAACTTACATTTGACTCACAAATTCATAGGTGAAGATGAACCTAAAAAATATGAAATTCCTATAAAAGTGCCTGATGAGAAGATAAAAATAAACGGTATTGGAATGTTTGGAAATAAAGTTTTGTATTTAAAAGCCGATAGTGAAAATATAGATTCTATAAATTCTCAGATAAATGAGCTTTTTAATTTAGAAAGTGATAAACCTTTTAAAGCTCATATAACACTTTGCAGAATTAAGGATATTAAAGATAAAAAGTTTTTTGATGAAATTAAAAAATGGGAAAATAAAACTTTTGAAGTGCCTTTTGAAGTTTATTTATATAAATCTACTTTAACAAAAAAAGGTCCTGTTTATGAAAAGATTTATAAATACTAAAGCGGCAGCCTTAAGATATAAAGCATATGAGGATTTAGCTCCAAAAATAATTGCAAAAGGAAAAGGTGAAATAGCTGAAAAAATAATTCAAAAAGCAAAAGAGTTTGATGTGCCTGTTTTTCAAAATGAAATTTTGGTAGATTCTTTATTAAAAATTAAAAGCGAGGAGATTCCTCCTGAACTTTATAAAGCTGTGGCTGAAGTTTTTGTATGGTTTTATAAATTAGAAAATGAAGTAAAGCTTAGCAAAGGATAAAGGTTGGAATTTAAATGTGAAGATGTATTAAAAAATTTGGCATCAAGTATTTATTATTTAGAGTTTAATTATAAAGAAAAAAAACTTGAGGAGTTTTATTTTTTACAGTTTGGAGGATATACAAAGTGGAAAAAGAATGATTTTACTCCTGAATTTATTTTTAAAAATATGGTGGATAATGATTTTAAAAAAAGTATAAATGAGCTTTATAAACTTGCAACAGGAAACAAAAAATATATAGAATTTGTTCATAGATTTTACACAAAAGATGGAAGAATTGCTTTTATTAAGGCAAAAATCACTCTTTTAAGAAAAGATGAAAATAAAATTTACTGTGTGGGAATTAATGAAAATATAAGCCGTGAAAAAGAGTATGAAATTATTGTTGATAGGCTTAAAAATTCTCGTAATGTTGGATTGTTAATTTTTAGAGACAATATATTATATGCGAATAACTATTTTTGTGATGTTTTAAGAATTAAATGTGAAGATATAAGAAAGATTTCATTAGCTGATTTAATTAAAAATATATCTAAAGAGGAAATAATATCTTATATTAAAAAAAGAAAAGAGGGAGAGTCTTTTTTCTATTCAAGGGAAAAAGTAGAGTTTGTTTATGCAAATAAAAGGTTTTTTTTTAATATTTATACAAATACAGTATTGTTTAAAGGTAGATATGCGGGTATGAGCCTGCTTGTTGATATTACTTTATCTGTTAAAAGAGAAATTTTTTCTAAAATCATAGATGAAATTAGCGAGCATGTTATAAGGTATTCTGCTAAAAAGGATTTTTTTGAAAGTCTTATCAATACTATAGAAAAAACTGGATATAGTATATATATTAAACATAAGAATTTTGAATATGGGAAAAATATAGATTTAGATTTTAAAGATATAAAGATTTTACTAAACGGTTCTTGTCTTTATATTCCTTTTGAGAGCGGTAAGCTGGTAATATCTTATAAATATAAGAATGAATTTAGTGAAAAAATTATAGATGAATATAAAAAACTAAAGCGCCTTATTGAATATGCAGACAATCATATAAAACATACAATGCTTCTTAAAATTTTAAAAGAGGCAATAGAAAAAAGCTATCAATGGGTGTTAATTACAGATGAGAGCGGTAAAATTTTATATGCTAATGATGTGGTAGAAAAATTAAGCGGATTTTCTAAAAATGAGATAATAGGAAAAACTCCGCGTATTTTTAATTCTAAATACCATAATGAAGAATTTTATGCAAAAATGTATGAAACAATTAGAAATAAAAAAATTTTTGAAGATTTGTTTATAGAAAAGAGTAAATCAGGTGAGTATTTTTATTTAAAGCTTAAAATAATTCCTGTTGAGGTTGAGAGTGATTTATATTTTGTTGCACTTGGAATGGATATTACGGAAAAGAAAAAACTTGAAGACTCCTTAATAAAGGATGAATTAACAGGGCTTTTAAATAGAAAAGGTTTTATTATTCAATCAAGCAGAATCATAAAAGATGGAAATTTTGCTGTAATCTTAATAGATATAAGAAATTTTAAAGCTATTAATCAGGTAAAAGGCAATGTTTATGGAGATTTTCTTCTAAAGAAATTTGCTGAATTCTTGCAGGCAATTTTTTATGAGGATGATATTTTAGCTAGGATGGGCAGTGATGAGTTTGGGATTTTGATTAAATTTGATACATTAGATACACTTCATAATATTATTAATAAATTTATTTTAAAAATTAAAAAATTAGAAAATATCAGTGTAAATATAGGAATAGCGGTTTATAAAAAAGATGCTAAAGATATAAATGAGTTGATTGAAAAAGCTTCTATTGCCCTTGAATATGCAAAAAAAGATGGTGAAAACAGTTTTGTATTTTACAATGATGCTATTAAAAAAGAGATGGAGAATTTAATAAAAGCTAAAAATTTAATAAATGAAGCTTTAGAAAATGATGAGTTTGAATATTTTTTTCAACCGTATTATGATTTGAATTCTGAAAAAATTGTAGGTGCTGAAGCATTAATTAGAATTGTTAAAAAAGATAAAATAATATCTCCTTATTATTTTATAGATTATGCAGAAAGAAGCGGTCTTATAAAATTCATAGAAGAGAGGATGTATGAAAAAATACCTTATTATTTAGAAGAACTTAAAATTCCTCTTTCGTTTAATTTTTCCGCTCATTCATTTAAAGACAAAGAGCATATTTCTAAATTTTTTGAAAAAACCTCTTATCCTTTAACTATCGAAATGACAGAAAGAGAAATCGCAAGCGATATTGAATATACAAGGGAAGTATTTAATATTTTAAAAAATAAAAACTTTAAAATAGCTGTTGATGATTTTGGGACAGGATATTCTACTTTTACTTATATAAAAGAGCTTGATTTTGACATTTTAAAAATTGATATGAGTTTTATTAAAAATTTTGTAACTTCTAAAAAAGATTATGCTTTAGTAAAAACTATCATTACTTTATCAAAAGAGTTAGGTTTGCAAACTATAGCAGAAGGTGTTGAAACAAAAAAACAGCTTGATATGCTTAAAAATTTAGGATGTGATATTGTGCAGGGCTATTTAATAGCTAAGCCTATGCCGCTTTATGAAATGAAAGAATTTCTTAAAAACTTTAGTGGCATTGACTAAAAATTTATGATATAATAGGTAAAAGTTTTAAGGAGGGGATTATGGAACAATATAAAATTTTGCCAAAGCTTGCAAGACTTTCTATTTTAGAAGAGTTTGAAGGTAAAAAATTAATAGATAGAGACGAATGGGTCAGTAGATATCCTTGGCTTGAAGAAAAAAGAGCAACATTTGTAACGCTTAAACTAAAAGATAAACCAAGAGGAAGTAATTTAAGAGGATGTATAGGTTCTATTCTTCCATATCGTCCGTTGATTGATGATGTGATAGCAAATGCAAAAGCCGCTGCTTTTGAAGACCCGAGGTTTCCACCGCTAACACCTGAAGAATTTGATAGAGTAAAAATCGAAGTAAGTGTTCTTACTATTCCTGAAAAAGTGGAATATGAAGATATTGATGATTTAAGAAGAAAAATAAGACCAGGTGTTGATGGTGTGATATTACAACTTGGAAACCATCAAGCGACTTTTTTACCGGCTGTATGGGAAGAATTACCTGTTTTTGATTTGTTTTTTGCTCATTTATGTTTAAAAGCAGGGCTTCCTGGAGATTGTCTGAAATTTCATCCGACAATTTACAGATATCAGGCGATAGAAGTAGAAGAAGAAGATTAATTCTTCTTCTATTTATAGTTTATAAGATTTTACAACGAGATAAGAAACAATAATAGCTAAAATCACTCTTATAATGACCAGTGCCCAAAAATTGGCTCCGAAAATTACAAACAAAAGAGGGTCTTCAATTAGCGAATGGGCTATCATAAGAAACGTGCCGATAAAAAGCAGCTCTTTTTTACTTAGACGGTTTTTCTCGGCTATCAAAATCCCCGCTCCGTAAGTTATACCTAAAATTATTCCGGTAATAATTGAAAAAGGAGCGCTAAGATTTTTGTTTTTGAATAGCTTTTCTTTAATAAAGTGCATAACGACAATAATAACGGTAATCAAAATAATAATTTTTAAAGCTAAAACCGAAGCATTGTATAAAGAGTTTCCAAGCATATCCCAAAAAGAATTATAAACAGGAAGTGTTATCTCTTTTTGGAGCGTTTTACCTTCTATGTGAATAGGAAGCACTCTAAAAATAATAACTGCCACTATTCCTACACTGATTCTAAGAAGAGTGGAATACCAGTGAGGCATTCCAAGTTTTTTCATAATAGCGTTTTCAACAGGCAGTGCGTGAGCAATTCCCAAAAAAAGCCCGAGAATTGTCCATTCATATGGAGTCAGCCCAAGAGGAGCAGCAAAAGCTATCGCCGCGTAAAGATTAAAAAGCACTCCTGCGGCAATTGATAATGAAACTTCGGGATTTAATCCCATAATGGAAGTAATGGGCTCAAAAATAAAAGATATTTTTTGCAAAATCCCGAAATAAATTAAAATATCCGCTAAAAGATAAAAAGGTATTACAAGTTTTATTATTAAAAGAGCTGTTTTAAGTGCCTGATTTATAAAATTTTTCATGTAAGTTTCTTTTTAGAAAGTATATCAAAAAAAGAAAAGAGGGTCAGTCGGCTTTTAAGATGGCGCCGTTGCTTGCGTTTGTAACAAGGGCTCTGTATTGTTTCAGCCAGCGTCCAGGTACTTCTTTTTTAAGCGGAGTGAATTCTTTTTTTCTTTTTTCAATTTCTTCATCGCTTAATTTAACATTTATAGAAAAGTTATCCACGTCAATTTCTATAATGTCTCCGTCTTTAAGAAGTCCAATCATTCCACCTTCAGCCGCTTCAGGACTAATATGCCCGATGCTAAGACCTCTTGTCGCACCTGAAAATCTACCGTCAGTAATTAGAGCTACTTTATCACCAAGTCCCATTCCCATAATAAGACTTGTAGGTGCCAGCATCTCTTGCATACCAGGTCCTCCTTTTGGACCTTCGTATCTGATGACAACCACGTCGCCTTCTTTTACTTTTCCTGAGGTAATTCCTTCTATTGCTTCTTGTTGAGAATCAAAACAAACCGCTTTACCCGTAAATTTTCTCTCACCTGTAATTCCCGCTGTTTTAATCACGCATCCTTCTTCAGCGAGGTTACCAAACAGTATCGCTAAACCTCCAACTTCACTATAAGGGTTATCTACCGGATGAATAACCGTATAATCTTTAACCTTGGCGTCTTTGATTCTGTCCGCTACCGTACCGCCTTCGATTACAGGGTTATCCAGGTAAAGAATCGTATCGCTTCTTTTGCTGATTTCTTTCATAACCGCGCTCATTCCACCGGCTCTGTGGATATCTTCCATATGTATTGTCTGAAGAGATGGGGAAATTTTTGCTATATGTGAAGTATGTTTTGCTATTTCATTTATTTTTGCCAGGTCAAAATCAACTCCCGCTTCTTTTGCGATTGCCATCATGTGAAGTACCGTATTAGAGCTTCCACCCATTGCCATATCTACTACAAATGCGTTATGAACTGCTTTTTCATTTATTATGTTTTTTATTTTGTATTGTTCCGTTAATTTTTCATCTTTTGCTATTTCACAAATTCTTTTTGCAGCTTTTCTTAAAAGCTCTTCTCTCTCAGGTGTAAGGGCTAAGATAGTTCCGTTTCCTTTAAGAGCTATTCCCATAGCTTCAATAAGTGTATTCATACTGTTTGCTGTAAACATACCAGAACAGCTTCCTCCCCCAGGACATGCTAAACATTCAAGTTGGTAAAGTTTATCTTCATCAATCTCACCTTTTTCAAATTTTCCTACTCCTTCAAATACAGTTGCTAAATCAATCGGAGTACCATCAGGAAGATGTCCGGCTCTCATAGGACCGCCTGTTACAAAGATAGTCGGCACATTTACTCTAAGTGCTCCCATTACCATTCCGGGAGTAATTTTGTCGCAGTTTGGAATACAGATAAGTGCGTCAAGTTTATGAGCGTTCATAACTGTTTCGATTGAGTTTGCGATAATTTCACGACTTGGAAGGCTGTAAAGCATTCCGTCATGACCCATAGCAATTCCGTCATCTACACCGATTGTATTGAATTCAAAAGGAACACATCCGTTTTTTCTGATTTCGTCTTTTACAATTTCTGCATATTTATTTAAAAAGAAGTGTCCAGGAATTATTTCTATAAAAGAATTTGCAACTCCTATAAAAGGTTTATCAAAATCTTCATCTTTTAATCCACAAGCTCTAAGTAAGCTTCTGTGTGGAGCTCTGTGCCATCCTTTTTTTATTTCGTCACTTCTCATTATAATCCTTTTTTATTGCTATTTTAGCACAATTATTCTAAAATTAAAGATAAAAAATAGATATAGTTACTTATAAAGTATATAGCTAAAAGTTTAAATATCAAAACAATAATTTGCTATAATCCCACTAAAAAAAGTTAAAGGTCTTGATTTATGTTTATTTTGCCAAGTAAAGAAGATGCAGATTTTATAGTAAATAACTCAAAGCAGTTTTTTAGAAAAGATGATAGTTTTTTAGATAAAAATATTTCGATTTATCATTATAAACAGGCTAAATTTGAAGAGTTTGAAAAATTTAAAGAAAAAGGCTCTTATGAGCTTAGAGGACTTACTTTTGTTGAAAATAACAGGTTTTTAGCTCTTCACAAGTTTTTTGAGCTTAATCAAGCTCCTGGATGGATGGAAGAGGATTTAAAAGATAAAAAGATAATAAAAGCGAGTGAAAAAATTGACGGTAGTTTGGTTCAGCCCGTTCTAATTGAAAGAAAAATATATTTAAAAACAAAGCTTTCGTTTGATACTTATCAGGCAAAAAGAGCAAATGAGATAATGCTAAAAAATTCTTCTGTTAAAGATTATATTCTAAAAAAATTTAAAGAAAATAAAATTCCTATTTTCGAGTTTGTATCTCCTAAAACTCAGGTTGTAATGAATTATAAAAATGAAGAGCTTATTTTGATTCAGGTTAGAGATTTAAACACAGGTGAATATGAACTTGATTTTGAAAAGGAAGCAAAAAAATACAACGTAAAGACTCCAAAAAATTATGATGTAAAAAATTT
>Ga0256838_1001431_pt1 | contig 11338 bp, 14 predicted proteins | sample 4571419metaG_FD_185978 | JGI IMG/M metagenome (GOLD analysis project Ga0256838, IMG submission 185978) | Hydrothermal vent microbial communities from Guaymas Basin, Mexico - 4571-419 | ecosystem: Environmental > Aquatic > Marine > Hydrothermal vents | place: Mexico: Guaymas Basin | collected... | reverse complement strand
GCCATGAGCTCGACGACCTCGGTGTGGGTAAGCTTTTCCCTGCTTATCCCAGCGGCGTAGTTGGTAACTATGGCAACGCTCGCGTAGCACATCTCAAGCTCCCTCGCGAGAACGGCTTCCGGGCACTGAGTCATACCAACGACGTCCGCACCGAGTATCTTGAGCGCCCTTATCTCGGCCCTCGTCTCGAAGCGCGGTCCCTCCATGCAGGCGTAGGTTCCCGTTGGGTGGTAGGTGAAGCCGAGCTCCTTGGCGGCCGTAATGAGGGCCTTCCTGAGCTCCGGGCAGTAGGGGTCGGTGAAGTCCACGTGGGCGACGAACTTCCTGTCGTGAGGGCTGTCCTCGCCGTCGTAGAAGGTGTAATGCCTCGTCTTCGTGAAATCCATGAGCTGGTCGAGGACGACGAAGTCGCCGGGCTTCATGTCGAGGTTGAGAGAGCCAACGGCTGAAGTTGCCAAAATCCTCTCGACGCCGAGCTCGTGAAGCGCCCAGATGTTGGCGTGGTAGTTTATCCTGTGAGGTGGAACGCTGTGTTTTTCTCCGTGTCTTGGCAGGAAGGCTATCTCCTCTCCTCTGTAGGTTCCTATCTTAACCCGGACCGTTCCGTAGGGTGTCTCAACGATTTCTTCCCTAACGTTCTCAAGCAGTTTCGGGTCGTAGACACCGGAGCCTCCAATGATGGCTATCCTGACCATATCTCACTCCCCCTGAATAGCTGTAGAAAATAGAACGGCGTGGGGGTTTAAAACTTTAGACCCTTCCTAGGATCCTTCTATGCTTCTCCGGTGAAGCTCGGCTTTCCTCTCCAGCTCTCGCTCTGGGTATTCTCCAAGGGATCCCTCCACGATTTTAACGAGTATCTCACCCATCAGCCAGGACCCCCATTCGGCGTCGGGAACGTTTTTAACGGCGTCTATTGCCCCGTCAATGTCTTCTCTCCTGAGCTTTTCAAGAGCTATTGCCCCAAAGGCGAGAGATCTCAGGTAAGGATCGTCTATCATCCTCCCGAATTCTTCTGCAGTCTCGAAGTTCCCTATCTTTGCCAAGTACGTCGCGACCTTAACCAGAACCCTCTCATTCTCGGTGTTTCTCCCTAGGAACTCCACGACACCCCTGTACTCTGGAGAGGGGTTTTTCTCAAGCAGAGCATCGAGGGTGGCCTTGGCAACCCCATCGAATTCCTCAGGGCTTAGTCGTAGGGATTTCACAAAAGACTCCAGATCTTTCGGTCTGCCGATAAGTAATCTCGAGAGATAAGACGCTATGCTCTCCCTGTTGCGTGTTACGGAGTTCAGTATCTCCGCAGCCCCCAGTACATCGCCTCCCTCCACGAGACCCGTCAGAAAAGCTCTCAAGAGGTCCTTCCCCAGTCTCTCCGAGAGCTCTTTGGCGGCCTCCACAAATTTTTCGTATGTTGCCTTTGGCACTCCAGAACCTCTCAGGCTCTTTGCAGTTTCTTCGAGAGCCGTTTCAAGCCAGTACTCGTTCTCTATTGTCGGGAGTAGTGAGAGCACGCTCGCGAATTCTTCCCTGGTCAGGTGGCCCCTTATTATCTCAACGATAGCCTGAGACCTTTCGGGTTCACCGGTGAAGACGTTTAGAACCTTTCTAGCTATCTGGAGATCCCCTTCTTGAACGAGGTTCTTCACGATCTCGAGGAGCAATCTGTTCCTCAGCTTTTCATCCTCAATGTCAGTGGCGTAGAGTATGGCGTCCCTTTTCTTTCCCGCTCGTAGGGACTCCCGTATTATCTCCACAAGCAGGGAATCCTTGACCCTGCCCCTGAGCAGGAGGGCTCCTTCGTAGGCTCTGTGCAGCATGCCCTCCGATAGTTCCTTTACCCCCGCCATTCGAAGGTATCTTGAGGTAGAGACCATCGCCCTGAGTATGAGCACTGGATCCTCGATGTAGTCGAGGGAAGAAACGGCAAGCTTAAACGCCTTCACGGACGTCTGGGGTTCGCTTTTGCTCAGGAGATAACCGAGTCTGGCGAGTGTAATTGTCCTAACGTATGGATCGGGGATCGTTTCGGCTATCCTCAGAACTTCCTCACCAATCCCCGTTTGTGTCTTTTTTTGCATAAAACCCACCAATACTATAAAAGAGTGTTCTGATATTTAATCCTTGCGAATTCAAATGGGCTTATTGGAAAGGGCTCAAACAACGAAAGTTTAACTCATCTCGTCGTACACGACGCTGACGGTTTCGCCATCTTCGAGAACCACGAAGCTGACCTTGGCCTTTTTGCCGGTTTTCTGGTCCACGACAAGGAAGTCCGGGTCCTTGAGGTACTCGCTTCCGGGCATTTTCCAGACGTCGTCGTAGTACTCCTTTAGCTCTCTTAGGAAGAGGGCAGGGTTCCTTCTTATCACGGTTGCCATAGCGCATCACCGGTATTATATACAACCTCAAAGTATAAAAAGATTTCGGAAAGACAATCGTTAAACATGATTTCGACAATCGACGTTATAAAGTCGCCGGGATGGGCACAAGGGTTATTAACTCCCTGGTGTCTTTGATTCAGGAGGGGTGAAGATGGCACTTGAAAAGCTCGGCAAGGCTCTAAACAGTGCCCTGAGAAAGCTGGCGAGATCGAGTACAGTTGATGAGGCGCTCATCAGAGAGGTAGTTAGAGACATCCAGAGGGCCCTCATTCAGTCCGACGTTAACGTAAGGCTTGTTCTGCAACTGACGAAAAGGATACAGGAAAGGGCCCTCAACGAGAAACCCCCAGCGGGTGTTAGTCCAAGGGAGCACGTCATTAAGATAGTTTACGAAGAGCTGACGAAGCTCCTGGGAAAGGAAGCGGTTCCCCTTGAGATACGGGAGAAGCCAACGATATTGCTCACCGTTGGGATTCAGGGATCAGGTAAGACGACGACGATAGCCAAACTCGCCAGGCACCTTCAGAAGAGGGGCTACAAGGTGGGCCTCGTGTGCACTGACACCTGGCGTCCCGGTGCGTACTACCAGCTCAAGCAGCTTGTTGAGCCCTACAACATAGAGGTCTTCGGCGATCCCGGCGAAAAAGACGCCATAAAACTTGCAAGGGAGGGCGTTGAGTACTTCAAGGATAAGGGAGTGGACGTTATAATCGTCGATACAGCGGGGAGGCACAAGGAGGAGTCAGGCCTTATAGAGGAGATGAAGCAGATAAGCGAGGCCATAAAACCTCACGAGGTCATCCTCGTCATTGATGGAACTATAGGCCAGCAGGCCTATCATCAGGCCCTCGCCTTTAAGGAGGCCACACCGATAGGCTCGATAATCGTCACGAAGCTTGATGGTTCTGCCAAAGGCGGTGGGGCGCTCTCGGCTGTGGCGGCGACTGGGGCACCAATAAAGTTCATAGGTGTTGGTGAGAAAATAGACGATCTCGAGCCCTTCGATCCGAAGAGGTTCGTTTCAAGGTTGCTGGGTCTGGGTGACATTCAGGGTCTGCTCGAGAAGATCGAAGAGCTGCAGAAGGAGCAGGAGTTCAAGGAGGAGGACGTTGAGAAGTTCTTGAGGGGTAAGTTCAACCTCAAGGACATGTACGCCCAGCTTGAGGCAATGCAGAAAATGGGCCCGCTCAAGCAGATACTCCAAATGATACCCGGCCTCGGCTACTCCCTTCCGGACGAGGCCGTAAGAGTAGGCGAAGAAAAGCTCAGGCGATACCGCATTATAATGGACTCCATGACGGAAGAGGAGCTAGAGAACCCGGACATAATAAACTACTCCAGGATAAAGAGGATAGCCAGGGGTTCTGGAACATCAACGCGCGAGGTCAGGGAGCTTTTGGCCCAGTACAACCAGATGCGAAAAATGTTTAAGAACTTAGACAAAAGAAAATTGGCAAAGATGGCCAAGAAGTTCAACTTTGGAGGGCTGGGGATATGAAGAAGATTGAGGCAATAATTCTCGTGGTTGCCAGGCCCGGTACTGAGGAAAAGGTCTACGAGAAGCTGAAGAAGCACCCCAATGTCAAGGAGATATACAGGGTCTACGGTGAGTACGACCTGATCCTAAGGGTTGAGGTCGACACGATAGAGGATCTTGACAGATTTCACGATGAAGTCCTGAGGAGGATCAGGGAGATAGAGCTAACTGAGACGCTTATAGCCAGCACCTACGGCCTAAAGGAGGGCTGAGGTGAGAGAGTGGCCACCGAACCCAACAGAACGCTGGTGGCCATAGTCGATCTTTTAACTTTGAAGGTCGAGGTAGTCACACCCGTAAAGTTCAAATGCGTTGAAGACTGCGGACGCTGCTGCTATGAGCTTGAAATCCCGTTGCACGACGAGGACATTGAGGCGATCGAGGAGCTCGGATACAGTGCATGGGAATTCGTGGACTATGAGAAGATGTTCTATCGTGGCGACAGGTTCCTCGGTTATGCTCTCAAAAAGCGGCCCTTCGATGATGGTTGCGTTTTTCTCGATCCAGAGACGAAGAGGTGCAGGATATACCCTAAGAGGCCAATGGCGTGCAGGCTGTACCCCTTTGTCTTCGTTAAACACGGAAGCAAGATGGAGGTTTACATTAAAGAGGACTCCTTCTGCCCTGGAATAAACCATCCCGATGGCGAACTCGTCGATAGCAGTTTTCTCCTTCGCGAGTACGGGTGGCTCTTTGAGGAGTACCGGCGAAAGCTCGGAGAGAGATGAGCAACCGAAACCTATTTATACATTTTTTTGTTAATCAGTGGGCACCGGGGGTGAGTGCATGACACAGTTGAAGTCAGTGCAGGAAAAGATCAGGCTCGTTAATATGCTCAGGCTCCTCAAGAAGAGCTACACATACGAGGAGCTCTCAAAGATAACGGGACTGCCGATAACGGTGCTGAACAGGTACGTTCGCGGGAAGGTGCTCCCGAGCACCGAGCGAACGAAGGCCCTCATCGAGCTCCTAAGTCCCTACATTGATCTCAGGGCGGAGGTCAGGAAGAGGCTCAAGTTTGACAGCAGGGGCTTCTTTGACACTATGGCGGTTTTGAGTGACACATCGCTCATGACCCTCCTCTCTGAGGAGCTTGCCGGCAGGCTCTCGGAGCTGAATCCCGACAAGATACTTACGGCGGCGACCGATGGCATACCCTTTGCCGTCCACATCGGCAGGCAGCTTGGGGTTGACGTTGTCTACGCCAAGAAGAAGAAGGAAGTTGGAGTTGAGAAGTTCTACGAGGTTAGCTACGTCCCAAGTGCCTCTGGAAGCGTTACGACACTTTACCTGCCCTCATGGGCCCTTAGCAAAGGGGACAGGGTTCTCATCGTGGACGACGTGGTGAGGAGTGGGGAGACCCAACGGGCACTGCTTGAGCTCGCCCTTCAGGCGGGTGCAAAGCCGGTGGGCATGGTCTTTCTGGTCAGTGTTGGTGAAACAGCGAAGAGGTTTGGCGAGGAGCACGGCATACCCGTCGAGAGCGTCATAACCCTTGAGAGGTAAGACTATGAAGTTTATGCTGTACAACGTTGAGGGCCTGAGCATACCGGTTGAGGCCGAACCCGGCCGGCCCTTTAAATTTAATTGTTCCGAGGAGGAGTGCGGAAAGTCCGTGACGATAAAGGGCGTAATTCTACCAGTCTCAGAGGACGAGTTCGCGGTCGTTCTAAACGCCGCGATAGATGAAAACCCGGACTTCAAGGCCATAGAAGAGATAAAGGCGAGAAAGTACATCTTCAAGGGAAGAGTCAACGGCGTTGAGACCGTCCTTCCGGCAGAGACCTTTGAGGACTTTGCCAAAAGGTTCATTGAGGCCGTTGATTCGGTCTTACTTCTCAGATAGAGCCTCAAGGCTTATGGTGAAGTCTTCCTTGGCAACGTCCATAACGACGCTGGTGTTCGTTTTTTCAACTCCCTCAAGGGAGAGCAACCATTTTACGAACCTGTTCATATCCGCCCTGTCCCGGAACTTTGCTACGGCTATTATGTCGTACTCCCCTGTCACGTCGTAGACCTGCATAACCCTCGGGTTTTTCGCGATTTCACGCTCTATCCTCATTATCTCCCGCCCCTTGGCCTTTATGCCTATCACCGCCGTCAGCCCGAAACCAACTTTCTCGTAGTCAATGGCGACGCAGAAGCCCCTAATGACCCCGTTTTCCTCCATCTTCTTTATTCTGTTGTAAACAGTCCCGACGGCGACGTTTAGTTCCCTCGCTATCTCCCGATAGGAGAGTCTGGCGTTCTTCTGGAGGAGTTGAAGTATCCTGAGATCAAGCTCGTCCATACCCATCCCCCTGCTTAGTGCACCGTAAACTTTAAATACCCACCGCTAAAGGAGATAGCGGGTACTGGACCGGTAGCCTAGCCAGGATAGGGCGGCGGCCTCCTAAGCCGCAGGTCCGGGGTTCGAAGCCCCGCCGGTCCGCCAGTTTTAACGTTCCCGTTTAACAAAACCCATTTATACGCCTTCTCCAATTCTCTCCGGTGGTGGCATGGCGTTCCTTAAAGTCGTTTCACTGGAGGAGGCTTTGAAAGTTATCAATTCCTTCCGGCTTGAACCGAAAGTGGAAACGGTTCCCCTCAGTGATGCCCTTGGGAGGGTTCTTGCAAAGGACGTTCTCTCCCCCATAGACGTCCCGCCCTTCGATCGCGCCACCGTCGACGGGTACGCGGTTAGGGCTGAAGACACGTTCATGGCGAGCGAAAGCGAACCGGTGAAACTAAGGGTCGTCGGTGAGGTTCACGCCGGTGAGAACCCGGGGTTCAGGATCGAGAAGGGCCTGGCGGCATACATATCTACTGGGGCTCCCCTACCCGAGGGGGCCGATGCCGTGATACAGTTCGAGGACGTCGATCGCGTTGGAGACGAGGTTCTCATCTACAAGCCCGCCTACCCCGGGCTAGGGGTCATGAAACGGGGCACTGACATCCCCTCCGGGAAACTGCTTCTGAAACGGGGCACCAAGCTGGGCTTCAAGGAGACCGCCCTGCTCTCGGCGGTTGGTCTGGAGGAAGTCCCTGTTTTCAGAAAGCCCAAGGTTGCGGTGATAAGCACTGGAAACGAGGTAACCCTTCCCGGAAACGAACTCAGACCGGGTCAGATCTACGATATCAACGGCAGGGCAATAACCGATGCCGTAAGGGAACTCGGCGGTGAAGCCTGCTTCCTCGGCGTTTCCGGAGACGACCCCAAGACCCTCGCGGAGATGATACTCGACGGGGTCGCGAGCTGTGATATCGTCGTTCTCAGCGGCGGCGCAAGCGGGGGAATGAGGGATCTGACAAGCTCCACGATAGAAAGGCTTGGCCGGGTCTACGTGCACGGCATAGCGATCCAGCCCGGAAAACCCACTATAATAGGTGAGATCGACGGAAAACCTGTCTTCGGCCTCCCGGGCTATCCAACGAGCTGTCTGACGAACTTTACCCTCCTCGTGGCCCCTCTCCTAAGGAAACTCATTGGAAGGGAGAACGAGGTCAGAAGAGTCAAAAAGAGGCTCGCCCACAAGGTCTTCTCGGTGAAGGGCAGGAGGCAGTTCCTCCCGGTTAGAATAGAGGGTGATAAGGCAGTCCCGATACTCAAGGGAAGCGGTGCCGTCACGAGCTTCGTTGATGCGGATGGTTTTATTGAAGTGCCCGAGAACGTGGAGATACTGGAGGCGGGGGAGGAGGTAGAGGTTACGTTCTTCGGCTGACTTCGTCGTTTTTTCAAGCGATCCATCAAAACCTTTTTTAAATTCCCCTCCCTCTTCCCAAAAGGTGTTGACTATGCTCGACATAAAGCTCATCCGCGAAAAGCCCGAGCTCGTTAAGAAAGACCTCATCAAGAGGGGCGAAACCGAGAAGGTCAAGTGGATTGATGAGATCCTCGAACTCGACAGGAAGTGGCGCGAGAACCTGAAGAAAATCAACCAGCTCAGGAAGGAGCGCAACCAGCTGGCAGTACAGATAGGCAAGCGCAAGAAGGCTGGGGAGCCAATAGACGACCTCCTCGCGAGGAGCAACGAGATAGTGAAGCAGATTGAGGAGCTTGAGAAGGAAGTTGAGGCCCTGAAGAAGAAAATCGACTACTACCTCTGGCGCCTGCCCAACATCACCCACGAGAGCGTTCCGGTCGGCAAGGACGACACCGAGAACGTTCCAATAAGGTTCTGGGGCAGGGCCAAGGTCTGGGAGGGCTTCCTCGAAAGCTTTAAGGAGCAGAGCCTCGGGAAGATGGACTACGAGGTTTTGAGCTGGAGGCCGAGGCTTCACGTTGACATGCTCGAGCTTTTACGCGGTGCCGACCTTGAGAGGGCCGCGAAGGTCAGCGGTTCGCGCTTCTATTACCTCCTCAATGAGCTTGTCATACTGGATTTAGCTTTAATTCGCTTCGCCCTAGACAGGCTCATCGAGAAGGGCTTCACGCCGGTGATCCCACCCTACATGGTGCGCCGCTTCGTCGAGGAAGGCGCTACCACCTTCGAGGACTTCGAGGACGTCATATACAAGGTCGAAGGTGAGGACCTCTACCTGATTCCGACGGCAGAGCACCCGCTCGCCGGAATGCACGCCAACGAAATCCTCGACGGGAAAGATTTGCCCCTCCTCTACGTCGGCGTTAGTCCATGCTTCAGGAAAGAGGCCGGAACTGCTGGAAAAGATACGAAGGGAATATTCCGCGTTCACCAGTTCCACAAGGTAGAGCAGTTCGTCTATTCGAGGCCTGAAGAGAGCTGGGAGTGGCACGAGAAGATCATAGCGAACGCCGAGGAGCTCTTCCAGGAGCTTGAGATCCCCTACCGCGTCGTCAACATCTGCACCGGCGACTTGGGCTACGTAGCCGCAAAGAAGTACGACATAGAGGCCTGGATGGCAGGCCAGGGCAAGTTCAGGGAGGTCGTCTCCGCCAGCAACTGTACCGACTGGCAGGCGAGGCGCTTAAACATCCGCTTCCGTGACAAGACCCATGAGAAACCGAAGTTCGTCCACACTCTCAACTCGACGGCGATAGCGACGTCGAGGGCCATCGTCGCCATACTCGAGAACCACCAGACGGAGGAAGGCATTGTCAAGCTCCCGAAGGCCCTCTGGAAGTACACGGGCTTCAAGGAGATTCTGCCCGCGAGCATGAAGGAGAAGTGCTGTCAGGATTGATTTACTTTTCTCCTATTGTTTGCTCATAGTTCCTCGCTTCTTGGACGGCGTGGGGTACAAGGGTTTATAAGGAGTTGTACTGTATGTAGTCCATGATGGGTCATGATTGAGAGGGAAACCTGGGCCGAGGTCGTTCTCGATTACCGCTCGCTTCCCTTCGAGGGCATAGAGCGGGAAATCGAGGTTAAACTTCCCAACACCCAGATGGCGGTGGTGATAATCGGGCCGAGGAGGGTGGGGAAGACCTACCTCATGCGCCAGATTATGGAAGGGCTTAAGTCCGAGGGCGTCCCCGAGGGGAGCATCGCCTACGTGAACCTCGAGGACCCAAGGCTCGTCGGGGCTTCCATTGATGACCTGATGACCCTGCTCGAAGTTCTGAGGGAGATGGGCGGGGAAAAGCTCTACGTATTCCTCGACGAGGTTCAGGCCGTTGAGGGGTGGGAGCACTTCGTTCGATATCTTCTTGACACTGGCCACAGGGTCTTTGTCTCCGGCTCCTCCTCAAAGCTCCTCTCGAAGGAGATAGCAACCCAGCTAAGGGGGCGTTCCATAGCGGTTCGCGTCTTTCCCTTCTCTTTCCGTGAGTTTCTGAAGGCTAAGGGATTCCAGTTCAAGCGCTACCTTTCGAGCGCCGAAAAGGCCCGTCTCAGGGCGCTTCTTGGGGAGTACCTGGAGTGGGGAGGCTACCCAGAGGCAGTCCTCAACCCCCACATGAGGATTGAAGTCCTGAAGGGAATCCTCGACCTTGCGATATACCGCGACATCGTGGAGCGCTGGGAGGTCAGGAACGTCTCCGCTTTACGTTTGCTCCTCAAAATCCTCGCCCGCTCAAGCCACCTCACGCTCACAAAAGCGTATTCGACGATGAAGAGCCTCGGAATCTCGATAGGCAAGGGCACTGTTGCGGATTACCTTGAATACCTGAGCGATGCCCTCATTCTGTTCCGCCTTCCTCCCCACGTGAAGTCATACAAGAAGGCCGAACTGCTCGGCTTCAAGCCTTACCTCGTTGACAACGGCCTGCTCAGGATTATGGGTGTCCGGGACAGGGGAAGGTTGCTCGAAAACCTCGTTATGGCCGAGCTCCTCAGGAGGGGCTTTGAGCCGGGGGAGGATTTGTTCTACGTTCCCGGCGACGGCTGGGAGGTGGATTTCCTCGCTGGAGACGAGCTTATTCAGGTTAGCTACGAACTCCACCCGCTCAACAGGGAGCGTGAGCTTGGAGCGCTCACGAAGGCAGTGAAAAGAATCGACGCCGAGAGGCTCACGGTCGTTACATTCGCAGATAAGGAGAGCGTTGAGGTGAATGGAAAACGGATTGAGGTCGTCCCGCTCCACGAGTGGCTTCTCCGCTAAACTAAGAGACCCAAAAGTTCCTCTTTCGAGGATACGATGTGGAGGTTCTCTTTTCGGCCAAGCTCCGTGAAGTCCTCATCACGGGTTATTATCCCGTTAAGTTTGTAGAAGAGGGCCGTTGCACCGATAAGGGCATCGTTGGGCAAAAGACCGTACTTCTCAATGAGCTCTTTTGATATGTTGAAAATAAACTCGTTAGTTTCGAGGAACCGAAACAGTGAGAGAAGCTCATAAACTGGCTCTTTTCTGACTGATTTAACAAGTTCGGGCCTTTTCTTCAGCGTCCTAAAACTTTTGCCCGTAGTGAACTTTAAGTAGATAAAAATGACCTCAGACGCTACCGTTTCGTTAATGTGGCCAGCCACGTTTTTCCTCAACAATCGCTTCGAGTATTTCTGTTGCTTCTGGGTTTCCCTTTAGGTGCTCCACGAGAATCGTTGAGTCAACCATAAAGCTCTTCATACAGCTCCACCTTGAGCTCCTTGGCTGACTTTGGAGTTTTCAGAATCCCTGCGGTCTTTTTCAGAATCTCCCGCCTCTTTTCAAGCTCTTGTAGGTACAGGCCGACCTTCCTCTCAAGTTCCTTTGGAACCTTCAACTCAACAGTCTCCACGTTCCCACCATTCTTGATTTCTCGACGAGAAATATAGGGGTTGCTAAACTCCTCCCCGCTCCCGCACCTTCCTCCTGACGTTCGGGTCGCGGTCGGCGATGATTTTCAGGGCCTCCTCGAAGGTCATCCAGTCGGGAACCTCTTCGTTGAGGTAGATGCCAGTCCTCCCAATCGCATCCCTCCTCGTGAGGACGTGCACGCGCTCGGTAACGACCTCAACGCTCACGCCGAGGATTTTGGCGACTTCACTTTCCCTTCCAACAACTTCGCTCTCGATGTGGCCCCTCTCGGTGGGAATTATCA
>Ga0256838_1001427_pt1 | contig 11362 bp, 15 predicted proteins | sample 4571419metaG_FD_185978 | JGI IMG/M metagenome (GOLD analysis project Ga0256838, IMG submission 185978) | Hydrothermal vent microbial communities from Guaymas Basin, Mexico - 4571-419 | ecosystem: Environmental > Aquatic > Marine > Hydrothermal vents | place: Mexico: Guaymas Basin | collected... | reverse complement strand
CCGCTTCTGGCGAGGCTCTTCTCAGCGTGGAGCGGGGCGGAGCTTAGGGAGGAAGCACTCTACGAGTGGCTCGTTCAGGAGCACCTGTACCGGAGGTTCGGGGAAGTTTACTATTACAGGAATTCCTACGAGGTTGATGCGATAGCGGGTGATTTGAAGGTTGAGGTAAAGGCAGGAAAAGCCCATAGGAGATATCCAAAGAGCGTCACTGTGCTCGAGAAGGAAGATGTGCCCTTTTTCCTCCTTGACGCTACTCCCCCATAACCTGCACCATAACCCTCCTGTGCCTCGGCCTCACGTCCAGTTCGACGAAGAAAATCTGCTGCCAGGTTCCGCGCACGAGCCTGCCGTCAACGACGGGAAAGCATTCGCTCGCCCCGAGGAGGGTCGCCCTTAGGTGGCTGTGGGCGTTGTCGTCTATCCTGTCGTGGAGGTAGCCTTTGCCCTTGGGAACAAGCTCCTTCAGCGCTCGCTTGAAGTCCTCTAAGAGGCCGGATTCATGCTCTATCGTAACTATCGCACCCGTCGCCCCGGGAACGAAGACCAGAGTCTGTCCGTTTTCTATTCCAGACTCCTCGACGATCCTCTCCACCTCACGGGTTATATCCACCAAGTCAATCTCTCCCTTCGTGGAAAAGCGGAGCTCCTTCGTTACGACCTTCATACCACCACCCCGCGATGAGTCCGAGGATGAAGCCTATTAGGTTTGCGCCCATGTCGGCGAAGGAGAACGTTCTCCCGGGGACGAAGAGCTGAAGGGGCTCGGTGAGAAAGGGAACCGGGAGGAGGTAGGGCCAGCGGGCGGAGCCAAGGAGCCCCAGGAGGAGGAACATCGCGAAATGGGCCAGCTTATCGCTGTTCTCCACAGGTGCCGTGGGGACCCGGGGAGAGAGGTTGAGGAGAAGCAGGAAAACAAGGTAAACAAGTAAAAGGGCATCATTCCGCCCCTTTGTCCTCAAGGGCTTCCACCAGCTTCTTCAGTTTGTCCACGACCTCGAACGGGTTCCCACCGAAGATGTAAACCACCGGCTCGACACCGAGTCCACCCTCGTCGATTACGGCATCGTAGGCCTCGGTTTTGAACGGACTCGCGATGAGCTTCACCGCCTCCCGCTCGGGCAGGCCGCCGGACCTCACACGTGCGACCTTAAACCCCGCCTTAGTCATGGCCCCCTCCACGTCGTCGCCGTAGCGGACGTTGAGGACGCTCCTTATCCCGGGCGCGAGCTTCCCAAGCTCGACCAGTATGCCGGCAGTAAAGCTGCTCGCCCCGAACTCGGGCGGGAGTGCAAAGACCCTGCCTTTGGCGGTGGTTATCCTCCCCGGAACGGCCGCGACATCCTCCGGACCCCTTGGCGAAGGCAGGGCGTAGGCGAAGTTGCTCCTCACTTCAGGGATCAGCGATGGGAACGACCCAATCCTCTCGAGCTCGCCGAGGGCCAAGTTGAGAACCTCCAGAACCTCCCCCCGGTCCCTCTGAACCGAGAACATCGAGCGGCAGAGCTCCTCACTCACGCCCGAATAGGCCGAGTAGAACCTGCAGAGAAAGCCGCTCTGGAAAAGCTCAAAGAGCCTCCGGGTGGTGAGCGCTATTACCTCCTCCCTCTCGCCCCCGAAGAGCACCACCTTGACTATCTCCTCCGCTATCGAGTCGAGCCTCTCAGCTACCTCATCGGGGGGTCTCTTGTACTTTCCGGCGAGATACTTGCTCACCATAGCCTGGGTTATGCCGAGGTACTCGGCTATTCCCGACTGCTTCATTCCCGCCCGGTAAAGCCCCTCCGCGACCCGGGCACGGAGGTAGGGCATCAGCTCCTCGGCGACGTAAACGCTCGGTGTCCTCATGCTACCACCCTAAAACCAGGTTATTGGAATTTTGAACCGGGGTTTAAAGGGTTAGCGGACGGTCATCGACAACTTTATGTCAAAAAACGTTTAAAAACCCATCGATTTTTACATCGGAAGGGCTTTTATGGACTGGAAAGGACGCGACGTGATAAGCATACGGGACTTCTCGAAGGAGGACATCGAGTTCGTTTTGAAGGTTGCAGAGCGGCTTGAGAACGAGCTGAAAGGGAAGGGCTCGCTCGATTACGCGCGCGGCAAAATCCTGGCGACGCTCTTCTTCGAGCCGTCGACGAGGACGAGGCTTAGCTTCGAGAGCGCGATGCACAGACTCGGCGGTTCGGTCATAGGGTTCTCCTCGGCGGCGAGCACGAGCGTCAAGAAGGGCGAGAGTCTGGCCGACACGATAAAGACCGTCGAGCAGTACAGCGACGTTATCGTCATAAGGCACCCGATGGAGGGGGCCGCGAGACTGGCGGCTGAAGTCGCTGAAATACCCGTCATAAACGCCGGCGACGGGAGCAACCAGCACCCGACCCAGACACTCCTCGACCTCTACACGATAAAGCGCGCCTTTGGGAGGATAGACGGCCTGACCATAGGCCTGCTCGGAGACCTCAAGTACGGAAGAACCGTTCACAGCCTCGCGGAGGCCTTAGCGTTCTACGACGTCGAGCTCTACCTGATATCGCCAGAGCTCCTGCGGATGCCTAAGCACATCGTCGAGGAGCTCCGCGAGAAGGGCGTTAAAGTCCACGAGACGACCGACCTCGAGGGCGCGATTCCAGAGCTGGACGTGCTCTACGTGACGAGAATTCAGCGCGAGCGCTTCCCGGACGAGGAAGAGTACCTCAAGGTCAAGGGCAGCTACCAGGTGAACTGCAGGCTCTTGAAGAACGCCAAGGAAACGCTCAAGGTCATGCACCCACTCCCGAGGGTGGACGAGATTCACCCCGAGGTGGACGGGAGCGAGCACGCGCTCTACTTCCGCCAGGTCTTCTCCGGCGTGCCGGTGAGGATGGCGCTCCTTGGTTTGACACTGGGGGTGCTCTGAATGGTTGCAAGTTTTAGGCTGCATCCCACCTTCGATGGTTCGGGGGATGCAATCAGGGTTGAGCACTTTGATAAGACCCCAAAACTTTTCCGCCAGCGCTTTGCGGAGCAAAGGGCTGTTATGGAGGGGGTTTGAATGCCCGAGCTCAAGATAGAGGTAATTCCCGAGGGAACGGTCATAGACCACATTCCGGCCGGAAAGTGGCTCAAGGTCATCGAGATTCTCGGCCTGACGAAGCCCAACGGGGGAACCCTCCTCATAGCCTCAAACGTCCCGAGCAAAAAGCTCGGAAGGAAGGACATCGTGAAGGTCGAGGGGCGCTACCTCAGTGAGGAGGAGGTGAACAAGATCGCCCTGATAGCGCCGATGACGACCGTCAACATCGTCAGGGACTACAAGATAGTGGAGAAGTTCAAAGTCTCCATTCCAGACGAGATCACCGGGATACTGAGGTGCCCGAACCCGAACTGCGTCAGTAACCACGAGTACGTGGTTCCAAGGTTCAAGGTCGAGAGCAGGGAGCCGCTCAAGCTCCGCTGCCACTACTGCGAGAGGACTATCGAGGGGGATGAGATACTCGGCAACCTCTGATGTGCATTTTTCGAAGATGCAAAATCTTTTTAACTCTTTTCCATAGTTATTACTGTGGGTTCCATGAAAAGGGCTGTCGTATCAATCATCGTTATCTCCATCCTCCTAATCTCCGGCTGCCTTGGGGCCATCAACCGGGATAGCACGACCACTCCGAAGACGTCCCCTCCAAAAGAACCCGCTCCTAACGGGACGGGAACCGGGATACACCTCCCCACGGAAAGTCTCCCTCTGGAGCAAAACGGAAGCGATTACAGTTTTCTCGCGTCGAGATGCCCGAAACTGGCTGAGGAGCTCGAGAAGAACGAGATCCTCTCACGATTCTATCCCGGTGCAGGCTACACGGTCCAAGTATTCGCCCGCATAGCCAGGGAAAGGGCGCTGACGCAAGCGGAGCTGGGGATTCTGGAGGCGACTCTTGAGGCAAACAACTGCTACTTCTCGCGAAACACTCCCCCGGGGAGGAGCTACTACACGGTCTCGTTCTCTGCGGAGAGGCCCGTGGAAAGCATTCGCTACGTGGAGTGTCAGAACTTCACCTCAAGGCTTCCCTTCGTGTACTATGAGGGCAGGGGGTTCCAGTACTATCCCGTCACAGCCTCGAACTGGGCGTACCACTACCTGAAAACGGGGCAGATTGAGAATGCGAAGGCGCTCCTCGACGAGATGCTGCCGTTTATGGAGCCCGTTAATACCCCCAACGGAAAAGCCGGCGTTTTCTGGGTCTACTTCTCCCCTCCCGAGGGCTCCCCCGTCCCCTGGACGTCGTCCTTCTCACAGGGCATGCTCGCGGGCCTCTACGCGTGGCTCTACAACGAAACGGGAAACGTGATATACCTAAACGCCTCAAGGCTCCTCTTCAACTCGTTCTATTTACCCCTCGAAAGGGGTGGTTTCGTGGAGAACACCACCTACGGCATCTGGTTCCTTGAATATCCCTATCGGCCGGACTTCCTGGTCCTGAACGGCCACATAATAACGATGAAGGGCCTATGGTTCTATTACAGACTCACCGGGGACGAGAAGGCGCTCGAACTCTTCAACGGGGGAGTTGAGAGCGTCAAGAGGGCCCTCCCCTACTGCGACACTGGAAACTGGAGCCTCTACTCGGTCAACGGCCCGGAGGCGAGGGAGGACTATCACAGGCTCCACATAAAACTCCTCCTGTGGCTCTACGCAAGGACAGGGGACGAGACCCTCCTGCAGTATGCGGAGAGGTGGAACGGCTACCTCAAAAAGAGGGGGTTGGAAAAGGAGGACCTCACCACGCTACTCCAACAGGTGCGGTACACGCCTTAGCACCGGGATCGTGGCTAGCAGGCCGATGAACACGTCGATGGCGCTCTGAATCGCGTTCGGGAGCCCAATTGCAACCCAGAAAGGAACCCCTGTCCAGCTCTCGACAGCCTGAATCACCTGCTCCCTTGGAAGGCCGAGCCATATCTCCAGGGCAACGTAGTAGTTGAGGGCCAGCATGAGGGGTATCCTTATCGCGATTCCGGCGAGGTAGGCAACCACTGCAAACAGAAGGAGCCTCTGCCCCGCCCCATCGCCAAGGTCAAAGCGCGTGAGTCTCCTGGCCGCTTCAAAGCCCACAATGACCGAGAGGGTGGCGAGGGACTTCATCATGGCCCCAAGCCAGCTGGCCGATGATACCACGCTGAGGCCAGCAAACAGCAGCAGAACCGCGGTTAATCCCCCGGTGAACCCAGTGAGGAGGTAGACCATCACTATCGGAACCGCCACGAGGTCTATCTTCATCCCCCACACGGTGGGCATCTCAATAGGCATCACATCGAAGAGCAGCGAGAGTCCCAGCATCATGCCGATTAGAGCTATCTCCCTCGAACTCATCCTCACCACAATCACCGGAGGGAGTTTGTTCCACATTTTATAAATTTTTGTTCGTATTTTGGAACAAATTTCCCGCCGAGAACCTTAAAAGCCCGCCCCTTGAGGTAAGAGGGAAGAGCCATGTTCACGGTTGGGGAGATATCGGAGCTGGTGGGGGAGATAAGGCGCGAGAACGGTTTTCCGGAGAGCCCGTTCAGGATAGACGAGGTTCGCTACGACCCCGAGGGTGACAAGCTCTTCATAATCACCCACGACAGAACCGACAAGAGCGTCGTCATAGGGAACAGCTTCGTAATCGGGAAGCTCCGCGAGAGGCTGGGGGTCAAACAGGTCACGGTCTACTCCAACCTCGACCTGGAGATAAAGCAGAGGAAGCTCGAGGAGGCCGAAAAACTCGTTGAGGGAACGGAGCTCAAGTTCCTCCTCCCGATAATCGAGGCGGAGAAGAGGTTTCCTCCAAGAAAGTGGCCGGACGTCAGAGGGGACGTCAAAACGCTCATCTTCTTAAGTTTTAACGCCAAAGCCCTCATCGGCTTCGCGGAAAGGCTGAAACTACCCTACGAGGCAGTGGGGATACGCTACGCCTTTCCGAGGATAAAATACGAGCCGCTGGATGGGGAACCCCGGGAGGTCCTCTTCCCCGATGAGGAAAAGATTGTAAAGCTCGCCGGGGAGAGAGGAGCGAAGCTCGTTCTCGCGGACTTTCCGTTCGGCCTGAAGTGGAAGAATGGAACGGCACTCATGAACCCATTCTGGCTTCTTCACATAGGGTTCTTTGAAATCAAGTACCTATTCGGCTTTGAAAAGCCCGTGGTCTACGACAAAAAGGCCTTAATTGACTTCGTCGTTAACCTGACATACGAGGGGCTGATGGAATCGACCGACGGGGCGAATCTAATCTGGAGGATGTGGAGAAGATGATAGTCGGTGTCGTTGGAAAGATAGCCGCCGGAAAGACGACGGTTGCAAGGTTCTTCGAGGAGAAAGGCTTCTGCAGGGTTTCCTGCAGCGATCCGCTGATCGACCTGCTGACACACAACGTCTCGGACTACTCGTGGGTCCCAGAGCTTCCGGAGAAGGCCGAACCGACGCGCGACAGGCTGATAGAGTTTGGAAAGTACCTCAAGGACAAGTACGGCGACGACATACTCATCCGCCTCGCCGTGGACAAGAAGAGGCACTGCGAAAAGGTCGTCATAGACGGAGTTCGCTCCGAGGGTGAGATAAAGGCCGTGAAGAGGCTCGGAGGGAAGGTCATCTACGTCGAGGCAAGGCCAGAAATAAGGTTCAAGCGCCTCGTGGAGAGGAAGGCAAGCAAGGACAAGACCATTAAAAGCTTCGAGGACTTCAGGGCGATGGACGACGCCGAGGAGCAGTTATATCACACGAGCGAGCTGAAGGGGCTGGCAGATTACGTGATAGTCAACGAGGGGACTCTGGATGAGCTGAGGGAGAAAGTCGAGAGGATAATTGAAGAGGTGGTAGGGTGAAGCTCCTCATCATCGCCCCCTGCCTGCTGAGCCCGTTCTACGTCTACCGCGGGCCGAAGGAGAAGGAGTATGAAACGGCCAAGAGGCTCCGCGAGCTGATTGGAGAGCTCGACGAGGAGTGGCAGGTTTTAGCATATCCGTGCCCCGAATACGCCCTAATCGGCTGGCCCCGCGCTCCGGCGAGCAGGGAAGTTTACGAGAGGCTGGGCATGCGCGAGAGGGCGAAGGTGATAGCGGACTTCATCGGAAGGGTTCTGACAGAGGAAAGGCCCGAGAGGGTCGTCTTCGTTGGGGTCAAAGGCTCCCCGACCTGCGGGGTCTTCCATACGAGCTCAAGCGACCCGGAGAGCTATCCCTACTCGGCCATGCAGGAGTTCTTCTACCTGAGCAAGGAGGAGCGGCTCAAGCACTCAAAGGAACTCGTGAAAGAGCAGGGCTTTAAGCTCGTGGTGATGCCAGGGATACTCTTCGAGATACTCATGGCGAGGTTTCCGGAGGCCGTTTATACCGAATTTGACAAGGATAACCTCAAAGAGAGCCTTGAAAGGCTGAGGGAAGCCCTGTCAGAGGACTCAGGATACACATCTCAGCCGTGACAGTAAGGTTGAATCAAAGCACTTTATATCGAATTTTCCAAAGATAGAAACAAGAGAGGCGAAGAAAGCCGAGAGAATGGCATAAAAATATAGACCCTCGTCTCACGCCCGCTCCACGGCTTTCATGACAAGCTTCTCCGCCTTCTCCATGAGCTCCTTAGCCCTCTCCTCGGTGTGGGCCTCCAGGGTTATGCGCATTATCGGCTCGGTTCCGCTCGGACGGAAGAGGATCCACCAGTCGGAGTTCTCGATTCTGACGCCGTCTATGTCTATGAGCCTCTCGTAGTCGAAGCTCCGGAGTGCTTCCCTCGCTATGATCTCCATCGCCTTCCCCTTCTTCTCGTTGGGGCAGGGGATTTTGGCGCGAAGGGTGACGTAGCGCGGAACTTCCTTTGCTAGCTCGCTCAACGGACCGAGTTTGTCAATCATCTCAATGACGAGCGCTCCAGCGAAGATGCCATCTGGGGTGAGGTTCCACTCGGGCATTATCCACGTCCCGCTCGGCTCGCCGCCGAAGACGCCGCCGTGTTTGGCCAACTCATCAGCGACGGCAACGTCTCCAACGCGCGTCCTTATAACCTCGCCACCGAGGGGTTTGACGTAGTCATCTAAAGCAAAGCCGGCATCTACCGTCGTGACTATCTTCCCCTTCCCGAACTTCCTGAGCATGTAGCCGGCTATGAGCGAGAGCATGACCTCGTACTCGACAAAATTACCCTCATCGTCAACCACACCAATTCTATCGGCGTCGCCGTCGTGCGCTATGCCGACGTCGGCATTCATGGCCTTCACGGTCTTTGCCAGCACCGAAAGGCTCTCCGCGTTCGGCTCAAGTTCGCGGACGAAGAACCCACTCGGGTGGGAGTTGAGACTTATCACGCGGTTGCCGAGTTCGCGCTGGAGGTAGGGGCTCAGGATTGAGCCGGCCCCGTTTCCGGTGTCGAGGACGATGCTGTAGGAACCGTCGAGGCGGACCATCTTGAGGGCTTCCTCGATGTATTCTTTAGATGGGTCGGCCTTCCTAACGGCCCCAATCTCGTTCCAGGGGGCCTTTTTGAAGTCCCCAGAATCGATTATGGCCTCGAGCTCGGCCTCCATATCGGGGGTGTAGGCCATGCCGTTGGGCTGCCAGACCTTTATGCCGTTGTACTGGGGAGGATTGTGGCTTGCGGTGATCGTTACGCCCGCATCGGCACCGTAGAGCTTGATGGCGAAGCCGGTCAGGGGAGTCGGGGCCAGACCTATGTCGACAACGTCAACGCCGGTTGATAGTAAACCGCTGACGAAAGCGCTCTTGAGCATCTCGCCGCTCGTCCTCGTGTCCATGCCGACGACGACGGTTCCGCCGCCGAGGTAGGTTCCCAGAGCCCTCCCGACCTTCAAAGCCAGCTCCGGCGTCAGCCTCTGGTTGACGACCTCCCTGATGCCGCTGGTTCCAAAGTACTTCCCCATGAGCACCACCCGTGAGAATTATGGGGAGTATTTGGACGCGGGGAATATAATTTTTCCGCTCAGATGCTGAAGAAGCCGCCGCCCTTCACCTTGATGCCGGCCGCTTTGAAGGCCTCCTTGATCTTCTTCACGCTCATTGACCCGGGGTTGGCCTTGAACTTGATGTTTTTGCGCCCCTTTATCTCCAGCTCGTCCATCTTTCCGCCATCGTAGTCCCCGGTTTTGAGCTTGACCTCCCTGATGTCAGCCATCGGGATAACGAAGTTCTCCTCCGACTCCTCCAGTATCTCGCTCGGCTCCATCTCGTAGTACCTCTCGCTGTAGCCGGAGGCGACGCCAGCCAGGTAGCCGGTGATGCCGCTGGCCTCCTCCTTTCCCTTTGCTATCGTTTCCTTCGTGATGTGGGCCGCTATGACCCTCTCGTTCGTTATCACGAGGTTGGCCGCCGCCGAGCTCAGAAAACCCTTCTTGTAAGACACGTTGGGCACGACGTAAAGTACATTCTCCATAGGAACCATCTCCAGACTCAGAAAGGGCGAAAGAACCGTCCTCCTAAATCACCTAGGGCATCATCACTTATATACCCACCGCCCACCAGGCGTATATAACTACAGGGAAGACGTCTACTTCGGCTACCGCGGCAGGGAGAGGGAAGAGGAGAGAATGGAGCGCATAATCCGGGAATTCAGCAGTATGGAAATGAAAATAGAAGGATAAGGACCCTAAGGGAGCCTCTCGATCTCCCCGGTTTCAGCCGCTGAAGGACGCTATCTCCTCCCCCTCGGGGTTCAGCACGTAGATGACCACGTTTCCACCGAGTTCCTGAGACAGTTCCGACGCCATCCCCCTGTAGGCGTTTTCGGCGTCTCCAATCTCGTCGGCGCTCTCGAAGGAGCTCATGGCGCTTATCTCGTAGGGATTGCTCCCGTCGATGAAGATGTCCCACGGACCGCTTCCGGCGAAGGAAACCGCGTAGTCGAGAACCTTCCGGGCATCATCTACACTAACGCCAGAGTACCAGACGGTTATGCCGTTCGACTCGATGTAGGCGTACTTGCTCTCCGCCGAGAAGACCTCCTTTTCATCGCTGTTCAGGAGTTTCAGCATAAGTTTTGCCCCGTTAAAAACGTCCTGCGACATTTTCGACGCCATTACCTTCACGTAGAAAGCCGTTCTCCCGTCAATGTCGCTCGCACTGTCGTAGGGGGTTGTCACCTTGACCGTGTAGGAATCCCCGCTCTTGGAGACGTAAACGTCCGTTTTCCCGTTTATCTGGAAGTTGTCCCCCACGAAGCTCAGGACCGCTTTGGCCTGCGAGAGGGACACGTCGCCGGAGTAGTGCACCGTTATATCGTTTATCGTGAGGGTCTTCTCCGTTTTCACGTTCGTGTCCGGGTTTTCACAGCCGGCCGCGATGGCCAAGAGGGCCACCGTAAACAGGGCAAAGACGAGTTTTTTCATTTTTCCACCTCACTTTTCCACGAGTCTGTAAATCTCGATTTTAACCTCGTACGAATCAACACCGACGGGAGCCTTGTAGTCCACCCTCACCTGGAAGGGCTGGGTTGAGCCATAGATGAACTCATTCGTTTCCGACTCGGTCAGGACGTTGCCGCTCTCGTCGAGGATGGTTATCTTCCCGACTGTTCCCTCACTGTTTGCGTTGATGTAGTACTTTCCGGGCTCGAGGACGTGGGAGAGGTAGAACACATCCCCGCTGACGGTCTCGGTCTTTCCCTCCACCAGAACCCGGTCGTAGGCGTTGAGGTAGTAGTACCGGATGCCGTAGACCGCTATGGCACCGATGACGACGAGCAGGAAAAGGCCTATGATGAGCTTCTTGAGCAGTCCCACATCATCGCCTCCTTCTGATTATTGCAACTACCAGCAGCGTGAGCAGGGCCATTATCCCGGGCCCGCAGGTCACGTCGACCGAAAACCCATCGTCCGTGCCCGTTTCCCCGCCGCTGGAACCGCCGGATGATCCCGAGCTCGTAAAGCCGGGGCTTTCGGACGTGGCAGTTGGTGGGTTGGAGGACGTGGCAGAGCCTGTCGAGGTCCCGGTAGCCTCGGACGAGCCAGTCTGGTTGCAGACGTCCTTAACGTGGAAATACTCGCTCGGGTGGTCGTGAACCCAGACGCTGGGCTTTCCGATCCTGTACCACTCTCCGGCCGGGAGGTCGTCGAACTCGAAAGCCTCCCCAAACTCACCCTCCGAGTAGAAGGGCGCCTTCACGAACTTTACATCATCCTTCCCCAGCTCCACGAAGTTGGGAACCCAAGGGGTCAGCTCTCCTCCCTCCTCAACGTGGTGGACATCGCAGCCGGCGAACTCCATGTTCGGGCCGAGTTTCAGGAGCCTGTCCGGGACGAGGAAGATGGCGAAGCCGTCCCCAGCGCGGGCTATGTAGCGGCTATGGGGCCGAACGTCGTAGTAGACCCTGAGAACCTCACCGGAGGGGGAGGTCTTGACGAGCGGG
>Ga0256838_1001425_pt1 | contig 11377 bp, 9 predicted proteins | sample 4571419metaG_FD_185978 | JGI IMG/M metagenome (GOLD analysis project Ga0256838, IMG submission 185978) | Hydrothermal vent microbial communities from Guaymas Basin, Mexico - 4571-419 | ecosystem: Environmental > Aquatic > Marine > Hydrothermal vents | place: Mexico: Guaymas Basin | collected... | reverse complement strand
TTTAATCAAATTATTTGCAAAATCTTTATCACTTTCTGTAGTTCTTTTAATAAGTGAATTAAGGTTACCTTTATCTTCAATTTCATTTATTAAGTTATCTATTTCAATACTTTGCAGTTCAATTTCTTTTAGTTTTTTAAGAGTTTCTTTTCTAATAGAAGAAAAATTTATATTTAAACCTGTTATTTCAATAATAAGTTTATCTTTTTCCATCAGCTGAATAAAACACTTATCATTCAAAAAATTAATATTAAAATCTTTAAGTCTTGGAATAATTTCTTCTTCATCAAGAGTAAAGTCAGTAATAACAGTAATAAGCTTCGCTAACGTACTCTTCCCACTCCCATTATCACCGATAAAAAGATTTGTTTTGCTGAGCTCTATATTTATATCTTTTAGAACCCCAAAGTTTTTAACGATTAGTTTGAGCATTAGTCAACTTCTATAAGCGAGTAAACAGTAGTTTTCTCTTCTAACTTTTTAATACCATCTAAAAATGTAAGACCTATAATGAAACAGCACTCTACACATTCTGCTCCAGTTTGTTTTACAAGTGTTGCAGCTGCATTGGCTGTACCACCTGTAGCTATTAGATCATCTATGATGAGTACACGAGCACCTTTCTCTTTGCCAAATGCATCTATATGAACTTCTATCTCATCTATACCATACTCTAAGGCATACTTTTCACTAATAGTAGTATATGGAAGTTTCCCTTTTTTACGGATGGGAACAAAACCTACTTTTAACATCTGTGCAAGGGCAGCACCAAAAATAAATCCACGAGCATCGATACCTGCAATATACTCTAAATTATACTCTTTATATCTTTGGTAAAGGTGGTTCATAAGAACACTATATGCTTCTTTATTGTTCAGAAGAGTTGTTATATCTTTAAAAACAATTCCTTCTTTTGGAAAGTCTTTTATATCTCTGATAGAGTTTTCTATTATTTTTCTTTCTGTATTGCTAAGTATCATCTTATTTCCTTCTATAAAAGTGCATCTATACGACTCTCAAGTGCTTTTATTTTACCATTAAGCCTATCTGTCTCTTGTCTATGTTTTGAGTTTCTACCCTTAAGTACTTTTAGCTCATTTCGTAGTTTTGTAAGTTCTTCACTTAAAATATCAACATTTCCAAGTGCACGCTGGAGTTGAATTTGATACTTTCGTATTAAAATTTCTGCCTCATGTAGTGTAAGTTTCATTAGGTCGTTACTACGTTGCTCTTTGTTGGTAATACTTTTGAAGTAGTACATTTTTACAAAGAGATAAATACTAACAATGGAAAGTATAGTTAAAAGTGACCATTCCCAAAACATTCATAAGTTCCTTAAAGTTCTATCTTCTCAACACGACCACAGTGTCGACCACCATCAAAACTACCAGCAATCCATGCATCTAAAATAGACTCAGCTACACCTTTTCCAACTATGCGCTCCCCAAAACAGAGTATATTCGCATCATTATGTCCACGAGCTACTGTTGCCGTATAAGCATCATGACAGAGTGCAGCACGGATACCCTCATGGCGATTTGCTGCCATACTCATACCAATCCCACTGCCACAAATTAAAATACCTTGTGCATCACTGTTTTCTAAGACAGCAGTAGAAACTTTATGTGCATAGTCTGGGTAATCTACTCTATCTTTTGAGTATGGACCTAAATCTTCAACTTCATGCCCTTTTGCACGAAGTAACTCTACTGTATAATCTTTTAACTCTATTCCTGCATGATCAGTTGCAATAAAAAATTTCATTTTTTCTCCTTAAGAAATTAGTAAACCAAGAATGGTTTTAACTGGTAAAAATAGTACATACTCTTTGAGTGGAGTCATTAATATAACTAAAACTATAATGATGCCGTAGCGTTCATTTTTATAAAAAAACTCTGCAACGGTATTTATTTTGTACTTGAGTGCAAGATGCATCAAAAAGTGTGCTCCATCAAACTGAGGGACAGGAAGAAGGTTAAATACTCCTAAAACAACATTTATCACTAAGACTTGAAAGACAAATATATAAGCGAATACATAGTATAGTGAGTCAGCAGTTGTTGGTTGACTCATCGCTACTACTGCTATGGAAGCAAATGCGGCCATAGTAAAGTTATACACTACACCTGCTAAGTCTACTTGCATAGCAGCATTGTAGCCACCATTTCGTATTACCGTGGATGTATTAATTGGTACAGGCTTTGCCCAGCCAAAAAGAAAGCCACTATCAGCTCCAAAAAGCATAGGCAAGAAGTACATTGTTGCAGGAACTATGATGGTCCCAACCATGTCTACATGGCTTATAGGGTTTATAGTAAGGCGACCTGCATTTTTTGCTGTTGTGTCGCCATACATATAAGCAACCCAACCATGCATAATCTCATGTCCAATAATGGCAACTGCAAGAGCTAAAACAGCTGCTACAATTTTGAGTAAATCAAGTAATTCCATGGTACTCTTTATCTTCTCTTTTTCTCTCTTGTATTGCTTTGTTAAGATGTTCTGGTTGTTCAAGATCAGTAGGTGTTTTACCTATTCTATCCCATCTTATTTCCCAATTTTCATCTATGCTAAAGTATATAAACCATGGTGTTCCCTCTATGTTATCATAAGGTACACCACCCCAAAAACGACTATCGTTTGAGTGGTCACGGTTGTCACCCATCATATAGTAAGTCTCATCCTCTACTTTTTTATAAAAAGCATTAAAGGGGAGATTATATTTTGCGGTAAACTCTTTTACATCAACTGGTTGCATATCTACACTCTCTTGTTCATAAAGAAATTTTTGTAGGTAAGCTTCATAAATATTACTATTTGCATCGTTATGAATTCCAGGGTGTTGATGTGCCATAGGATTTTTTACCCAGAGTTTTCCCATAAGGCTTACTACTTTTTCTTGAGGATAGTTCTCTTCTATAAAAGTGTCTCCCTCTTTTGGTCTAAGATATACTTCATCACGGTCACTAAAAAGTACTTCATCACCTGGAAGTGCAAAACAGCGTTTTACAAAGTGCTGTTTTGGATTATTTGGATATCTAAAAATCACTATATCACCACGTTTTGGTTTATCACCATCTACTAAACGAAGATCATCACTCCATGGCATAACAGAGACCTCTAAAAATGGAATATGTGGCATAGAGATTCCATAAGCAAATTTTTTAGCAAAAAGATGATCACCTATAAGAAGAGAGTCCTTCATACTCCCACTCGGTATTCTAAATGCTTGTGCTATAAAAAATATAACAAAAAGAACTATAATAATAGTTCCCGTCCATGAATTTGAAAATTTATATGCTTTGTGTAACGTCTCTTTCATTTAACTACTCTTCTTTTGTGCATTAATTTTGGCTGCTTTGAGGGTGTTACTTAGCAGCATAGCAATGGTCATGGGACCAACACCACCAGGACTTGGCGTGATGTATGAGCTTTTTTTACTTACAGCTTCAAAGTCAACATCTCCAACAAGTTTTCCCTCTTTTGTACGGCTAACACCGATATCTACAATGACAACATCATCCTTAACCATATCTTCAGTTATAAGGTTAATAACACCAACTCCTACAAAAATCATATCTGCATTAAGTGTGTGTTTTTTTAGATTATCTGTATAAATATGACATGTTTCTACTGTTGCTTCTGCATTTAAAAGTAGAGATGCCATCGGTTTTCCTACGATGTTTGAAGCACCAACTACCACACAGTTCTTCCCTTTAACATCTATCTCGTACTCTTTAAGCATCTTCATAACACCAAGAGGTGTACATGGTACGAAACCATCAAGGTTTGTCACTAAACGACCAACATTAAATGGGTGAAAACCATCTACATCTTTGGCAGGATCTACAAGTTCGAGAAGTTTTGTTGTGTCTATTTGTGCTGGAAGAGGTAGTTGAATGAGAATGCCATCTATACTCTCATTTTCATTCATACTAATTATAGTTCTCTCTATAGCTTCTTGAGAAATATTTTCAGGCATATCATGAGTGATAGAGTAAAAACCTACACGATCACAAGCTTTTTTCTTCATGCCAACATATGCAGCACTTGCAGGATCTTGTCCTACGAGAACAACTGCTAAACCGGGAGTACATCCACATGTCTCTTTTAACTGTTTTACTTCATCAGTTATTTGAAGCTCTATTTTTTTTGAAAGTTTTCTACCATCGAGTAACTGCATATTTGACCTTAATTAAATGATTATTTTTGCTATTATACACTCTTAAAATAAATGTCACTTGAGAGTGCTATCTCGGATAGTATCTGTTAAGATCATAAAGTCCAGAATTTATGGGATTTTTTTTGTTGAAATCATTTTGAAACCAGTCAAAAGTTTCCCAAAATTTTGGATCTGAACGACCTATAAAATATTTAGAAAGTTTTCTAATATAAAGTTCACTCTCATCAAAGTTTTTGATAATATCAAAAAAATCTGGTAGGTCATTATAGTCTACTACCATAAAAGCATTGGGGTAGGAACCTATAGAGTATGGGATAAAATCTATGGTATCTTTGTCTGGATTGAGGGTCTCTTCTTCACTAAACATGGCATTTACATTGTCATGCCATCTATTGACAACTAGAGTAGTTACAAGGGAACTTCCATCTTCTAAAATAATTCGAATAAGTGCAGTATTTACAGAACTATTTGTTACATGTTTAATAAAACCTGTCCCAGCAGCAGTAAGAGAACGGGCACCTGTAATAAGGTCAGCTTCTGTATGAAACTCTTTTGGCATTTTTGGTAGACGTTCATACTCTTTATAAAAGTTCATATTATCAAAAGATATATTTGTTGCTTTTAAGATGTGCTTATTTACTACTGCTTCTATAAATTCTGTTTTTGGATAGGTTGTTTTAAAAGGTGTAGGTGTATCAAAGTTCATAAGTGCAATGTTTTCTCTATTTTCAACAATGTTTTCAAGAAGATTATCCCCCATATACCAAGAAGTAAGCATTGGAAATCTATCTTCTTTTGGCATATGCATAATGAAATTAGTCTCCCCCTCTAGTCGTAAAAAGTCCATATATCTTCTTACATTTGTTTGATGCGATATGTTTCCAAAAACATCATATCCAGCAACAAGTGAGTAGTAAATACGTTCGAGTTGGGTGTAATCTATTACCCACATAGTACGAGGGAGTTCACCAACTACTCCCTTGTGAACAGAGGCACTATCAAAGTGCCTATATATTGTTAAGAGTGGCGTGTCTGTTGCCTGTTCTCCTTTCCAAATACTCTCGACGCCAACACCTTTTGGAAATTTTTTAACAAAAAGTTTCTGTTTCGCATCAAAGTAACGAAGATATTTTTTTCTGTACTCATCACTAAAAGTTTTTAAAATTCTGTGTGCACTCGTCTCTATTGGCATACTTAGATTCTCTTGCTGGCTTGTAAGAAACTGAGGATCAATAACCGCCAAGTCATATGCCGGATTTGTAAACATTACCCAAAAATGGTCATGAATTACATTTAGCGCCATCTGTCCTCTACAGACAGGACCACGAATAAATGTCATAACAATATACTGAGAGTTGTCGAGTAAAAATTGGTATCTACTTTTAGCTGGAATTTGAGAAAAGGAGATGAAAGGGTTAGCACTAGATTTGACTTCATAATTTATATAATGGGGTGTTTCATTCCATTTGGACTCTATAAATAGCTCTTTCATACGAGCAAGTTTTGTATCATCAAACTCCATGACCATATGGGTTTTATGTACTATTGTAGAGTGAATTTTTTGTAATCTATAGTAAAATGTTTCTACTTTTGGGTCATCATAAGGACGAAGTGTCACAATGTTTTCTATTTTTTGAGGGGCAGGTGTTGTAGAGCGTACTATTTCAAAAAATTCATGAGGGGCAGATTTAAAGTACCAGTGTGCTAAAAAGAGATGCTCATAGAGATATCTTGCTGTAAGTAAGTGTTTAGGGTCTTTTTTATTTAGAAATTTTTCCCATTTTTTTATCTCTGCTTGTGCTTTTTTTGATGGGGTTGTTAATGCTTTTTGCTCTTTAGCAGAGGGACCATTTGCACCTTGTGCTAGCCATTGTGTAACTGTTTTATACTCAGTATCAGTAAGTTCTGGTAGACCATAGGGCATACCATGATTAGGTTTTTTCTCTATATACTCACCCATCTCTCCTAGATTGCGAGGACAGACAAGTGTGTCAGATTCAGGTTTATAAGAGCCAATTATTTTAGGATTTTTTCTTTTATCATAGAGCATATGCATCATAATTGAGTCGTTATAGCTTTTATTTGTATCAAATGTTTCTGTAAGTGAGTAAAAGCTTTTTTCTCTCCACTCTTGAGTATTTTTTGCATCTATAAAAAGACGTGTTGGTTTGGCAGGAGTTAAACGGAGTGCATCATAGACTAAGAGCTTACTAGCACCTCTATCGACTCCCTCAAAAGAACTAAGTTTGGCTTGGCATGGAGAGTTGTAACAGGAGTGACAAGAAACACAGCGTTTATCAAAAATGGGCTTTACATCTTTTAAGTAACTTATCTTTTTGTCACTTAGTGTTATTTTCACAGGTTCTGGATGCGGTGCACTGCAGCCAAAGAAGAAAAGAGTAATTAATATGCTTGTAAATAGTAAATTTTTTTGAAACATTCAAAATTCCTAATATAATTTTTTTTAATGGATAGTGATTATATCATTTTTCAGAATAAATACCTTTGAAATAATGCTATACTTAAATGCTTATTTGAAGTTAAATAATTTTAAAAGAGAAAATATGTTCGAGTTAAGTGTTTTAGGGCTTTTTGTAGGGCTTTTATCTGGTTTTTTTGGTATTGGTGGGGGCACAATTTTAGTCCCTCTTTTACTTATTTTAGGATATGAAACAAAAATAGCTATAGGTATTTCTGTTGTGCAGATGGTTTTTAGTTCCATTTATGGAAGCTATTTGAACAATAAAAAAGGTACCTTAGATATTTCAATGGTTTTAGTTATTGGTGTGGGTGGTTTTATTGGAGCACTTTTAAGTGGCTATATCGCTTCGTATTTTAATGATAGAGCCTTAGAGTTACTATTTTTAAGCTTTGCCATCTTTGCACTGCTAAGACTCTTCTTTAAGACACATGAGTATAGAGAGCAAAAAGAGGTGAGCCGTGCTGCTCTTTTGAGTATTGGTGTACCACTTGGTGCTCTTTCTATGACAATAGGTGTTGGTGGGAGTATTATTTTAGTACCTATTCTCGTTGGTTTTTTACATGTTCCTTTGAAAAAAGCCATATCGGCAGGACTCTTTTTCGTTGTATTCTCATCTATTTCAGGTCTAATTTCTCACTCATTAGAGGGGAGTGTAGAGTATAAAAGTGGCATAATTATAGGTATAGCTTCTTTAGTTGGTGTTTATATTGGTATAATGTTAAAAGATAAAGTAAGTGCAAAAGTACAAAAAAATTTACTAGTGCTTTTTTACTTAGCTGTAGTACTCTACTTGATACAAAGAATATTTATATAATTTTAGGATTTAGAATTTGAAGAAAAAAGATGTAATCACCATTACGGGTGCAAGAGAAAATAATTTAAAAAATATAAACTTAGTTATACCAAAAAATGAGTTAGTTGTTATGACAGGAATTAGTGGAAGTGGAAAATCTACTCTGGCATTTGATACTCTTTATGCTGAGGGACAGCGTCGTTATATGGAGTCACTCTCCTCTTATGCTCGTCAATTTTTAGACCGTGTTGGTAAGCCTGATGTTGACAAAATAGAGGGACTTACTCCTGCCATTGCCATAGATCAAAAAACAACTTCAAAAAATCCACGTTCGACTGTAGGAACGATTACGGAAATATATGACTACTTTAGACTCCTTTTTGCTCGTGTTGGCATTCAACACTGCCATAAGTGTGGAAAGGTTATATCTCAAATGTCTGCTGCTGACATTATTGGTGAGGTTCATAAACTTCCTGAGGGTGCAAAGCTTGTTCTTTTAGCACCACTTGTTCGTGAAAAGAAAGGTTCTTATGCTGATATGCTGGAGTCTCTTGTGCATAAAGGCTATGTTCGTGCCATGATAGATGGTGTGATGGTTCGTTTAGATGATGAGATAGAACTTAGTAAAACTAAAAAACATACTATTAAGGTAGTTATTGATCGTGTAGTCGTAAAAGCTGATAATAAAGAGCGAATTGCAGCGGATGTTGAGAAGGCACTTAAAGAGTCCTATGGTGAGTTAGAGATAGATATACTCAACCATGAGGAACTCGATTGTAAGGCACATATGCACTACTCAGAGCATAATGCTTGTTTTGATTGTAAAATAAGTTTTGATCCCTTAGAACCACTCTCTTTCTCGTTTAACTCACCAAAAGGTGCTTGTCCTGAGTGTGATGGTTTAGGACTTCGTTATGCACTTGATCAAGATAAGATTATAGATACGGATTTAAGTATAGAGAAAGGTGCTGTAAAAATTGTTTATGGTTTTAACAAAGGCTATTACTTTACTTTTTTAAAGGGATTTTGTGCACATAATAAGATAGATATCAGTGTGCCATACTCTGAACTAGAGGAGCATCAGAAAAAAGCAATACTTCATGGAAACATAGATGAAGTAACATTTTTGTGGAAAAAACATGAAGTAAAACGTCTCTTTCCTGGAATTATTCGTATAGCTTACGATATGTTTAAAGATGAGAAAGAGCTAGCGGATTACATGAGTGAAAAAGTTTGTAATATTTGTGATTCACATCGTCTTAAACGTGAAAGTTTAGCTGTAAGAGTAGGTGAAAAAGGTATAGCAGACTTACTGAAAATGCCGATTAATAAAACATATGAGTGGTTTGCAAACGAAGAACATTTTAAATATATGAATGCAAAAGATACTCAAATCTCTGCACCTATTTTAAATGAGATTCGTGAACGTTTATACTTTTTGTATGATGTTGGTTTAGGATACATTACTCTTGGGCGTGATGCTCGTACTATTTCGGGTGGTGAGGCACAACGTATTCGTATTGCTTCTCAAATAGGAAGTGGATTAACAGGTGTTTTATATGTGCTTGATGAACCAAGTATAGGGCTTCATGAGAGAGATACTCAAAAGCTTATTCGTACACTCAGAAGTCTTCAGGAAAAAGGAAATAGTGTCATAGTTGTTGAGCATGACAAAGAGACCATAGAGAATGCGGACTTTATCATAGATATTGGTGAGGGAGCTGGGAAGTTTGGTGGAAATGTTGTCTTTAGTGGAACACTTGAGAAGCTTAAAAAAGCGAAAACTCTTACTGCGGACTATCTTTACGGACGTAAAAAAATAGAGTATTTTTATAGACGTAAACAGGATAAGTTTATAGAGATAAAAAATGTTACGCTTAATAATATTAGTAATCTAAGTGCTAAAATACCGCTTAATAATTTTGTCTGTATTACAGGGGTAAGTGGGAGTGGAAAAAGTTCACTTATGCTTCAAACCTTACTACCAACGGCTCGTGAACTACTCAACCATGCAAGAAAGGTAAATAAGGTCGCAGGAGTTGAAATAACTGGACTCGAACATGTAGATAAGGTGATTTACCTTGATCAAAGTCCTATAGGAAGAACGCCTCGTTCAAATCCTGCTACATATACAGGGGTAATGGATGAAATACGAAATCTTTTTAGCCAAACAAAAGAGTCTCAGATAAGAGGTTATACAACTTCGCGTTTTAGTTTTAATGTGAAGGGTGGTCGTTGTGAAAAATGTCAGGGTGAGGGTGAGATAAAAATAGAGATGCACTTTTTGCCAGATATTCAAGTGAAATGTGACACATGTAATGGAACTCGTTACAACCAACAAACACTTGAAGTTCAGTATAAGGGAAAAACTATCTCTGATGTACTGAGTATGTCTGTCAATGAAGCATATGAGTTTTTTGCACCTATTCCGAAAATAAATTTAAAGATGAAAACACTTGTTGATGTTGGTCTTGGTTATATTACACTTGGTCAAAATGCAGTGACACTCTCAGGGGGTGAAGCACAACGTATAAAACTTGCTAAAGAGTTAAGTCGTAAAGATACAGGAAAAACTCTTTATATCTTAGATGAGCCTACTACAGGACTTCACTTTGCTGATGTAGATAGACTTACAAATGTTCTTCATAAGTTTGTGGAACTAGGAAATAGTATGCTGATTATCGAGCATAACTTAGATATGATTAAAAATGCTGACTGGGTTATTGACATGGGTCCAGAGGGTGGTTCTGGTGGTGGACTTATTATTGCGGAGGGTTCTCCTGAAGATTTAGCACAAAATTATCATAAAACAGGCTCTTTTACGGGTGAGTATTTAGAAAAAGAGTTAGCTTTACATAAGTAAATAAAATACTCACTACTTTTTCACTACTTTATGATATTTAATAAATTGAGAGAGTATGAAAAAAAAGTATGAGATTTTAATAGTAGATGATGTAAGTGAAAATATAAAAGTAGCAATTAGTATTTTAAAAAATGAGTCTTATAACTTCTCTTATGCTTTAAATGGGCAGCAGGCTATAGAGGTACTAAAAACAAAGCATTTCGACCTTCTTTTACTTGATATTATGATGCCAGGAATTGATGGTTTCAAACTTGCTCGTCTTATAAAAAAATCTCCATCTATCAAAGATACACCTATTATTTTTTTAACTGCAAAGGTCGATATAGAGTCAGTTGAAGAGGGCTTTAATATAGGTGCGGTTGATTATGTAACAAAACCTTTTCACCCTATTGAACTTAAGTCTCGAGTAGCAAATCATTTGGAACTTTACAGATATAGAAAAGAGCTTAAATATGATAATGCAAAGCTTACAAATGAGATAGCTGTAGTAAAAACAAGATACTATAGTGATTTAGAACTTGCACAAAAAGAGATAATTTACATACTTTCTGACATTATGGAATCAGATAGTGGTGAGACTGCTTGTCATGTGAAACGTGTTGCAAGTATTTCTAAAAAACTAGCACTCTTAGAGGGGCATTTAAGTGAGAAAGAGATAGAACTACTTCATTTAGCTGCACCCCTTCATGACATTGGAAAATTAATGGTTGATAATTCCATACTGCATAAAGCTGGAAAATTAACAGATGAAGAACTTATTAGCATGAAAGAACACCCCTCTCATGCAGTGAAAATTTTAAAAAATTCAAATCGAGAAATTATTAAAGTTGCAAAGATCATTGCTTATGAGCATCATGAAAATTATGATGGAACAGGCTATCCTAGAGGTATAAAAGGTGAAGCTATTCATATTTATGCTCGTATTGTAGCTATTGCAGATGTTTTAGATGCTTTAACACATAAGCGCTGTTATAAAGAAGCTTGGAGCTTTGAGAGGGCTTCGAAGTATATTATAGATTTAAGTGCTAGTAAATTTGATCCGCATTTAGTGACACT
>Ga0256838_1001423_pt1 | contig 11381 bp, 9 predicted proteins | sample 4571419metaG_FD_185978 | JGI IMG/M metagenome (GOLD analysis project Ga0256838, IMG submission 185978) | Hydrothermal vent microbial communities from Guaymas Basin, Mexico - 4571-419 | ecosystem: Environmental > Aquatic > Marine > Hydrothermal vents | place: Mexico: Guaymas Basin | collected... | reverse complement strand
AAAGACAAATCAAGTATAAGTATTTCAAGTAAAATATCTTATTCAAGTATATCTATCATTTTTCAATTGCTTTAACTTTTCTTCACTTTTAGGATAACCTGTAAGATTAACTTTTAATCAATATTTACAATTAAATTTTCAATTTAAGGTTTTCTGATACCATAAACACATATGAGGAAATCAGCTAATAATTTTACTTCAAGTTAAATTTCAATTTACAAAACTATAAGCTCATTTAAAATTAGGTTGTGGTGATGTCCAATCTATAAAATATTCTTTTTTAGGAAAAAAGTTAAATTTATGTGAATGGAGAGAAGATTGAAAATATTGAAGAGAAAGAAAAGAAAAAAGAAAAATTGAATTATATAAAACAATTTATATATTCTCTATAAATTTAATGTAAAATTTTATTAAGAATTAATCAGGTATGAATAAAATAGTTTTAAATGATTGAAGAAAGTATAAAATTTGGTGAAAAGCTATGTGCATTATAGATTGGGCAAATATACAAAAAACATATTGTGAAATTAATTGAATAAACAATTTCAAAGAAAGCTATAAAGTATTAAAAGAAATTCTGGAGTTAGTTTTTAATTTTTCTAAGCTAGATAAAAAAGATATTTTTGTATTTGTATGAGTAGATGAAAAAATATATTGATCGTTAAGATTTGTAAATGAATTAGAAAATAATTTTAAAAATATAAATATAATCTCCAAAAGAGTAAAAAAAATTAAATTAAAAGATTGAACTATCAAAAGGAAAGCAGATTTTGATAGTTATATTTGATGTAAGCTTTGTAGAAATATTGATAATTTTAAAAGTTTTATAATTTTTAGTTCAGATTGAGATTTTTCCCAGATTTATGAAGATATTTTAAAAAATTGAAAACAATTGATTGTCTTTCATGGTTTTTCCTTAGAAGAAAAAGTTTTTTTATCAAAAAATAGACAAATAAAGAAGAAAATAAAAAAATATAATTTATGAAAAATAATTTATGAAAAGAAGTTTGGGAGTTAAAAAATAAATATAATAATTTGCTTGTGATAAGTATTGACAAAATTCTAGAGAAATAAAAAAAACCTGTTAGATAGCACATCCAACAGGGTAACCGGAGAGCAAAAGCCCCCCACCAACACTTACAATTGCATTATAACAATTTTAATTAAAAAATGCAAGAAAATATGAAACAATATAAATTTTTTAAACACTAAAATTAAATTACTTATGCTTCAAAAAATAAAATCTTTCCTACTTGAAAATAAAACAGACAAGCAAACAATTATAAAAAATACCTTGTGGTTAATGTTAGCAGAAGGGTTTTCTAAATGATGAATGTTTTTAATCACCATTTTAATAGCAAGAATTCTTTGACCAGAACAGTTTTGAGTTTTAAGTTTTGTTATGAGTTTTGTTGCTATGTTTATAGTTATTACTGATTTTGGGCTTACAACTTTAATGGTAAGAGAAGTTTCAAGAGATCAGTCTAAAATAAAGGATTATTTAGTAAATCTTAGTTTTTTAAAAGTTATTTTATGAGTTATAACTTTTATTTTAGTTTGGATAGTTTCTCATTTTATTTGAAAACCTGATTTTTATATAACACTGATTTTAATATATTGTTGATATGCTATTTTAAATAATTTTTGAGAATTTATTAGAGCTTTTTTTAGACCTTTTGAAGAAATGCAATACGAAGCATTATTAAAGATTATAAACTGAGTTTTAATGCTTGTTATAGTATTAAGTATTTTATTTTTATATTGAAATTTAAAAAGTATTTTGTGAGGATATTTGATTGCTTGAAGTATGAGTTTAGGAATTAGTTTGGTGTATGTTTGGAAAAAGTTTGAGATTAAGAAGTTTAAATTAAATAAAAATATTATAAAAAATAGTTTGAAAAGTGGAGTTTATTTGATGTGAAGCTTATTTGCAATATGAATTTTCTCAAATACTGATAAAATAATGCTTTGATTTTTTTGATATAATTATGATCTTTGACTATATACTGCCATATTAAGACTAATAAATATATGAAGTCTTATTATTTCATTATTTGTTTTAGCTTCAATTCCTAATTTATTAAAACAATATTCAACAAAAAAAATATATAAAATATTAAAAACTATATTATTTATTAGTATAATAACTCTTATTGTATGAATAATACTATGAAAACAAATAATATATATAGTATATTGAAGTCAATATGTATCCGAATATACACATTTATTGTTAATAGTATTTTTAATTATGTTCTTATTTAATTCAATAAACACATTTTTTTTTCATTACTTAAATAATATCTGAATAGAAAAATGAATATTTTATTTTACTTTAGTTAATCTTTTATTAAATGTAATAGGAAATTACTTTTTAATTCCAATTTATAAATGATTATGAGCAGCAATGGTTACAATTATTATGGAAATCATTATGACAAGTTTAATTTTTATTTTTTATAAAAAAAAAATATTTAGAAAAAATTAGTTTTTATAAATTTCCATCAACTTTTTATAAAATTTTTCAGTTCAAAGATTATTTTTTAATTTTTCAAATCAATATTTTCACATTTCTATACTTAAGTTTTTATTTTTATAAAGATTTTTTATTTTTTCTGCTAATTCAATATAATTTCATAAACTAAATAAAAATCAATTCTTTCAGCTTTCTACTAAATCCGGATAACCTCAAATATTTGTTGCAATTATAGGTTTTCAAAATTTCATTCATTCTATTGCTACAAGTGGATTATTTTCAAGGCAGACACTAGGCATTATCAGTCAAACTGCATTTTCATAATATTTTTTTAATTTTTCATTTTCTATTCTTCCTAAAAACTTGATATTCTTTCCTAATTTTAATTTTTTAACTAAATTTTTAAGATTTTCTTTTTCTGGTCAATCTCAAATTATTTCAAAAGTAATATCTTTTAATCATTCCTTATTTACTAAAATATCAAAAGCTTTTATAGCTACTTCTACTCATTTTTCTTTTGATAATCTTCAAACAAAAAGAAATTTCCTATCATTTATTCTATCAAAATTTGGATAATAATTTTTTTCTAAACCTATAAAATTTGGTAGATGAACTACTCTTTCCTTAGGTAACTTTAAAGACTTAATCATATATTCTTGAAGTTTTCTTGAAGGACAAATAAAAGTATCTACATATTTTTTTATCATGAATCTGTTTACTATAAATTTTATCCATTTAACAAAATCAAATATATAATTTAATATAAAAAATCTTTCAATTGGTCTTATACAATTAAAATGAAACAATCATCAATCACATTCTTTACCTTCTTTTGTTACTCATAATTTAGGACAGTAAAATTTAAAATCATGCACATGTAAAACAACTTTTGCATCTTTAGGCATAGCTAAAAAAATAGATGATGATAAAAACGAATGAAACTTATGTACATGTATTACATCAAATCTATTTTTATCTAAATATTTTTTTAATTTAAAAAATTCTTTTAAATTAAAAACTGATAAGAGCATATCTAACAAAGATATATATTTTTTATTAGTTCAATATAACTCTATTTTCTTTCATCTATTTTTTAAGAGTTTTATTTGATCTATTGCAACTTTTTCTGCTCATCATAAAATTTCTATAGAATCTATTACAATTAGTATTTTTTTCATTTTATTTAGCTAAAATAATAAAATAATTTTTAGTTTCTATTATTTCGAAACCACTTTCTCTAAAAAAGTTAATAACTTTCTTATACTTAGTTTTTTTACTAAAAATAAAATAATCAATTTTATACTTAAATAGATTTTTATAGCTTTTATAATTAGGATCGTTAAGAAAATTCATAGCTAAATTATATCTATCTCAAGGATGTGAAAAAGCAAACTTATCTATTCTTCAAGGAATAGTTGTAAAAGGCTTTGGTCATTTATTTTTATAATTAACTGCATAAATATAAGAATTTAAATCAACTACTACATACCTATTTAAAAAAGAATATGGTTCTATAAATAAAACTTTTTTATTAAATTTTTTCTTATATTTTGTAAGATCACTAATTAAATTTTTTCTATAATTATTAGATCACCTTACATAGTTATATAAATATTTATATCAAACATAATTAGTAGATAAAGCATATAATAATAAAACTACTAAAATTAATAACTTATTATATTTTCTATTAAAAATTCTAAAAAGTAACAATATTGCAAATGGTCATAATATAAATTTTATTGCAAATTCTGGAAAATACCTGTGATGAAAAATGAATAAATGAGTATAATAAAAGATTATATTAGCAAAATATATTATTATTGAATAAAAATAAATTAATATTAGCTTATTTTCAGTAAACATTTTATTTATTAATCATATTGTAGGAATAATAAAAGCAATACTTATAAAATAGACAATATTATTATAGTTTAAACCTATTTCAGAATAAGATGTATATAAAATATCGTCTGTTAATACTGTATAACTAAATAAGATTAATAATAATAGTATCACAATTAAATTTAATGATAATTTTGTGTTTTGTATAAAATTATTATATATTCTAATAAAAAAAATATTTATCTTATTAAAAAAATTTCAACATTTTTTTTGTAATAAATATAAAAAAAAATACAATACTATAAATACACTAATCATTATAGCGCCTAAATAATGTGTAAAATATACTCACATTATTAATATCATAATAAGTAATATCTTTAGTATTTTGTTTTCTTTATACTTAAGTAGTTTAAATATTATTAAAAAGATCAGTAATAATAAAAAGAAAACATAAAAATTAGGAATAAATACTGCATTAAAACTTAGAATTAAAAATAAAGATAATAAAGCTACCCTTTTATCCTGAGTAAAATTAGTTATTAACACATAATAAAGTAATAACACTATTAAACTAAATAATAATCATAACAATCAATAAAAAAATATTATATTTTTTATTCATAAAAATTGAGAAATATAATCAAAAACAAAATATGAAAAGATAGGATAATGATGATATTCTCATAAAAAAATAGGACTAAGATTTGTATTGTCAAATTTAAGTATTTTTGATAAATGTATCCAACTATCTGCCTCTATTATATTGTAGAAATTTCAATTGTTTATAGTTATATAAAATAATATGTATAGAATTAAAATAAAAAATAAAATATAATCATATCTTATTGATAATTTTCTAATAGTACTTTTTTCTTTATTTAACTTTTTAAAGTTAATTAATCATATTGAATATCAAATAACTAATAAGCAAAAAGAATATACTCATAAATAATAAAAAGAAAATTCTTTTATGTTAAAAACTATTAATATAAATAAATAAATTACTAAAAACAACATTATTATGTTTAAATTTAAATACTTTTTTTTACTTAAAAAATATCAGATTAATATAATAAATACTAAATATCAATTTAATAATATAAAATCTCATCAAAAAATGCTTCTTACAGGAATAAGATTACTAATTATATTTTCTATCATATCTTCATTTTATATATCATAAAAAATAAGGAAGTATAACAAAAAGAAGAAAAACATAATTCCAAATATTAAATTTTCATTCTCAATTATTAGCTTTAGGCTTTCATCAGACTAATCATCTATTATATCATCACCAATATATCCTCTTAAAAACCCATAAATAACTAATTCTTTCAGGTAAAACTTGATGTAAAACTTTCGCCTTTCAATTATAAAGTACTTTATAACCTTTTTTAATAGTTCTGTCTACTAAATCGGTTTCTTCTCATCATAACAATTTTCATGGCTTTCTTCATAAAATTTCATCAAAATAACATTCTTTTCATAATAATTTCTTATTTAATCAAAAATTAGCTCATACTATTTTCTTTACTTCTTTTACTTCATCTCATAAATCTAACATAGAATATATATCATATATATAATCTGCTTTCACTAGTATTAATGGTTTTTTATGCCATTTAGGAATTATTTTTCCTCAAACTATTCCAACATTATCATATAAATCAAAAGTAGTAACTAAATTATACGCCCGATATTCATCTGCAATAGCATCACTATCTATATACAACAAAAAGTCTGTTTTACATAATTTTATTGCATAATTTCTAGCATAAGATAATCATTTTGGTTCTATTACCATATATTCTAATTTAATATTTTTATTATTCAACTTCTTACAATACTCTTTAGTTTCTTTATTAAAAAATTGATCTAAAATAAGTATCTTAGCTATTATTTTTTTTTGTTTAGAAAGAGATTTAATAGTTTCATGAAATAACCAATTTGGTTCTTTATAACGAGTAGTTGTAATTGTTATCTTTTTCATTTACTTACTTAACAAATTAAAATATTTTTTACTAATTATCCCCCAACTAAATTTATTTTTTATAAAATTCTAAAGTCTTCTCTACTATACTATCCCATTCAAAATCTTTTCTAAGGGATTTCAAATATTCTTTTTTTAATTCTAAATTATTTCAAGAAAATAAATTTAAAATTTTTTCTTTTAATTCTTCAGTATTTCATACTTCAAATATTAAATCTTTATCTTTTATTACAGCTGTTAATCATCAAAGATTACTTACTATTACAGGAAGATTAAAATACAAATTAGTTGCAATTACTCAACTTTGAGAATCAAAATTTTTATATGGTAATACCAAAACATCTGATAAGGTAAATAATTCTCAAGTCTGCTGTTCTCAAATAAAAGAATCTATCCTCAAAATATAATTACCTAAATTATATTTATCAATTATTTGCTGATACTTTTCCCAACCCTGCCAACAAGATCAAGCTATAATTAATTTAAACTTCTTTTCTCAAGATTTTATAATTTTATTATAAGCTTCTAGCATTATATCAAGTCCTTTGTAATCCCTTATATTCCCATAAAACAAAATTACTTTCTCATCATTTTTTAATTTATACTTTTTTCTTAAATTCTCTTTTGTATCCTTTTTAAATTTTGGAGCTATAATTCAATGAGGAATAATACATATTTGTTTTTTATCTCAAACTATCTTTTGTAGCTCCTTCTTATTTGCTTGAGAATGAACAATGTATTTATTTGATAGTTTATAAACAATGTTATTCATAAAGATTTTTATAAAAGACTTTTCATGTGGAGAGACATTATGAACTGTTAAAACTATTTCTTTTCATCTTAATCTAGCTATTAATAAAATAGTTAAATAAATAGGAGCTAGAATCCGGCTCCACCATTGAGCATGAATTATATTTCATTTTATTTTAAATCCAGCAATAATCCAAGATAAAGGATTATACCAAGTAATTTTATTCCGTAAATTAGTATTTTTCAATTCTGGGACAGTTAAACTATAATCTTTAGTTCATCAAGGATAAACAAATTCTGGATAAATATCTTTAAATCATATAAACTGAATTTTTACTTTTTTATCCAACTCTTTTAATAATTCTACAGTATATGGAGTTATACCTTTTATTGGAGGAAAAGATGATAAAACTGTTATTTTTTTCATATAAGCCTATTAAATAATTAAATTTAAATTCTCCAATTAAAATACTTATCCAATCAAAGCCTTTCATCATCAAATTGAAACAATTGTCATTGTTTTTCCAATAATTTTATTACTCAATCTACTATTTTTTTTGAAACATTCTCTCAATACAAATTTCTTATATTTTTCTTATCAATATTTTCTATAGCATACAAAATTATATCAGTTACAAGATTTGAATTTATTGGTGGAGCTATTAAATTATATCAAGCCCATACAGTTTCTATTCTATCAGAACCAAATCTTAATGTAACACACCTAGTTCATACAACTGTTGCTTCTTCTTGCATAGAACCCGAATCTGTCACTACTGCAGATGCTTTTGTAATCATATCTATTACTTCATGATGATGTGCCAAAGCTTTTCCATAAGCAAAATTTTCTGGATAATTTTTTATTAGATTATTTAGATCATCCCTTAATCAATACTTATCTATTGCATATCAACTAGCATAAAGTTCCAACCAGCAAACATTTACTCATTGTTGAATAAGTTTTTTAAGTGCATTATACAATACTAAGAACCTTTCCTTTTTCTCACAATTTTCTCTTCTATGAATAGTAACAAATATAAAATCTTTTCATTTCATATTTGGATAAATTTCAAAAGCTTTTGATTGCTTAATTTTTTTCTTTGATTCAGCTATAGCATCAACCACTGTATTTCAAACAACTTGCATTTTATTAGGATCATATCCCTCATTTATTAAAGTTTGTCTATAATTTTCTACAGGAACTGCAAAAAATCAGGTAGATCATTCAATACTCCTTGTATCAAATTGTTCTGGATAAGGCTCTATACTTCAAAGTTCGTAATTTTCCCTTTTTTGTAATTCTTGATAATACCAATCTAAATCCAAAGTTCATTTTTCATAATCCTGAAAAACTTTTTCAAAAAATTCTTTTTTAGGAGTAAAAGTTCTAATTCAAGCTTCAACATGAACAACTGCAAATTTATTTAAAAAAGCTGCTTTATCAGCTGTTGCAGCTGTAAGAGTATCTCAATGAACATATGGAATAGGTATTTTTTTAAATTCTTCATTAAGCCTAACCAAAAAATCTCCAAGTCTTTCTACTATTAAGCTAAATTTTTTATGAATAGGTCAGTAAATATTTAAATTTACATCTACTTGCATTCAAAATTCTTTTAAAACTCATTCACTTAGATTATAATTATAATGTTGTCAAGTATGCACTAATATAACCAATTCTCATCTTGATTTTAACTCTAAATACAATGGTGCTTGCTTAATAATGTCAGGTTTTGTAGCAATCATTATAATATGAGCATATTTTTTATCAGTATTCTCTATTTCTTGCCAAAATCAAGGTCTAATATAAACTTCTTTTGTACTCATTTGATTATTTTAATAATATTAAAATTCATTTAAAAACTTATTCAACAATCTCCCAATATCATCATTTATCAGGTCAAATCCTCCTTAATATTCATCTTTCTTTTAATTTTTTAATATTGTATTCAACTCATCTTCTTGATAGTCAAGTAACTTCCTGTAATTCTTTAATAGTTATATTTTTATCTTTTTTAATTGATAAAATTATTTTCTCCACAGTTTTCTCCACAGTTTCTTTAAAATTATCTTCTACTCTTCAACTTTTACAAATATAAGTTATAAATCATCAGGAAACATCTATTTCTGGCTCTAAATATCACTCAATCTTAAACCTTTCAAATACTCTTTTTATTCAACTTCAAAATCTTTCTATAATTCACAATTCTTTAAAAATAGAAGCTAAAAGTTTATTTGGTGGTTTTGACTTATACAATCATCTTTTTAATCAATCTATTGTAAATTCTTCAGGAAATTTTCAAGGATTAGCAATTTCTATTCTATCATCAAATATATAGATTTGGACATCTGGATTTGCTCTATAGTCCCTATGAACTATTGCATTTATAATTATTTCTCTAATTGCTTCTAAAGGATATTCCCAAACCTCAGTATTAACTACTTCTCAAGGTTTAATAATAAGTCATTTACTTATATTTTTCTTTATAAAATCCATTACTTGCTCAACTTCAAAAATAGGTGAATCTTTTATCAATAATTCATCTTTTACTATCATTTTATCAGTTCATTGAAACTTTGCTAATGTAATACTATTACATAAAGGAACTATTTCTTTAAATAAAATACTACAAGCAAAAGTTACTTTTCAATCTTTATTAATCAAATCATATTTTTTTAGTATAGTTATTGGATCTTCATCTATTTTTCTTCACTTTCTTTTTTCTAACCAATCAATAAATTTTTTAATTTTTTCTTCATCTAAATCATCTAAATCACAATTTGGATCTGGATAATAATCCCAAGAAGTATTTAAAGACTGCATATGTAAATCCATTGCTTCTTGAAAAGAAATTATATGATTTGAATTTTTTACTCTTTTATAATATCTTCATTTAAATACAACTGGTTTAACAGGATATTCTGTAATAGAAAAAACAATTACAGTTTTTCATTTTATTTTCTCTATATCAGTAATTGGAATAATTTCAGGTTCTGTCTTATTTTTAATTTCATTAATCCACTTTTGAATAGTTTCCTTTCAAATATCGGTTCAAATAATTTCTCACTTATCTTTTACTCATAAAAAAACTTGTCATCACTTATTATTAGCAAAAGCAACTAATGACTTGATAACTTCATCAGAAAATTTCTCTTTAAATTCTATATACTCACTTTCACCATTTGAAATAAGTTTTTTATAATCTATCATTAATTTAAAAATTAGCAATAAATTTACTATATAGTACTAATTTATATTATTTCTTAATTTCATAATCCACTTCTCAATATTTCTTTATTTTTTCATAATATAAAATATCTTCAGTTAAAACTCTATTTTTAGCTAGTAAATCTCAAATAATACCCAGAGCTATTAAAGAAATTCATATAGTCATAAGAATTCAAGATAAGACCAAAGATTGAATCATTCCAACACTCACACTCACAAAAAAATAGTAATAAAAAAATCTTCCTACTCAGAACAATCAAATCAACAAAAAGGGTAATGACAAAAACAAAAATACTTTTAATGGTTCATACATAGCATATACTCTAATCATATCTGCTGTAGATTTTTTAATATGCTGCCATATATTTTTAAAAAGCCTCGATTTTCTTGTAGGAGGATTGGTTGTAATTTCAACATCAGTAATAACCAATCATTTTTTTCCAGCTTGAATAATAGTATCCAGTACATAAGAAAATCTTGATGTTATATTTAATCTTAGTAAAGCCTCTTTTGAATATGCCCTAAATCAACTAACTGTATCTTTAACATCTGTTCAAGATAAAAATCTTACCATTGAGCTTCAAATATATTGTAAGATTTTTTTTAAAAGAGAAAAATGCTTTATTTTCCAAGTTTGTCTATCTCATATCACAATATCTGCTTTTCTTTCCAAAATAGGTTTTACTAAATCTTTTATATATTTTGAAGGATACTGATTATCTGCATCTGTATTTACCAAAATATCTGCTCAATTTTTCAACGCATTTTCAACTCAAGCTTTAAAAGCATATCATAATCATTTATTTCATATATAACTAATAATATGATCTACTCAATATTGCTTAGCAACTTCTACAGTTCTATCTGTAGATCAATCATCTATAACTTGAATTTCAATTTTATCTATTCCTTCTATTTTTTTAGGCAATTCTTGTAACACTAAAGGCAATGTTTTTTCTTCATTATAACAAGGAATTTGAATTATTAATTTCATTATATATATTTATTAAATAAATCTTTTATTCTTCATCCTCCAAAATATTTATTCACACCAGAAATATCAACAATCACGATATTATACTAATAATATA
>Ga0256838_1001422_pt1 | contig 11386 bp, 9 predicted proteins | sample 4571419metaG_FD_185978 | JGI IMG/M metagenome (GOLD analysis project Ga0256838, IMG submission 185978) | Hydrothermal vent microbial communities from Guaymas Basin, Mexico - 4571-419 | ecosystem: Environmental > Aquatic > Marine > Hydrothermal vents | place: Mexico: Guaymas Basin | collected... | reverse complement strand
CCCCAGTTACCCCTACCCGCCGATAAACCCGGCAGGCTCGGGGTTATGGTTCTCACAACCTTCCTCAAAATATTAAACGCTCCAACCAAGTCCGCGTTAAAGACAAGCCCCGTTGCGGGACACTTAAACAATCCCCGGACAAAACGAGCCCCATCATGAGGCTTCCCGCAAACAGGGCAAGTTTTCGAAGTGAAAGCCTCACCAACAACCACAACTCTAATACCATACTCTTCAGCGACTTCTCTCAAGCGTTTAATGACCGTATTGAACCGCCAAACGTGAGAGAGGAGGAAGTTCTGCCTTTTGCCCCTATCTGAGTTTCTGGCGATTCCTTTCGGATAACCGACGACAATCTTAGAAACTCCTAACTCGTAAAGCCGTCTAACCGTTTGCCTTACCGCCGTGTTAATGTAGTGCTTTGCCTGAAGTTTCACCTTCCCGTGCATTCTCCTGAGTTTCCTACTCGTCTTAGCTCCACTCCTGTTGAGTTTTGACTGGTAATCGGCGATTTTTCTCCGCCAGTAGAAGTCAATGCTCTTGAGCGGTCTCCCGTTCACGAGGAAGCTTTCCCCGTTTTCAACATAAACGGCCATGAGATTATTCACTCCCAAGTCAATGCCAGCCGAGAGGTTTCCCTTTAACGTTCTCGGAGCGCTTACCCATTCTTCGCCTTCAAGTTTTTCCTCGACTGTGAGGCTAACGTGAGCATACCACTTCCGCTTAACGTTGTCATAAGTGATTTCTAAGCGTCCTTGTTTTCCCTTCAAGTGTATTCTACCCTTGAATTGAATTTCAAGGCGTTTGAATTTTCCAAGGCCTTTTAGGATTAGTTTGTTTTCCTCAATTTTGTACTGGTCGTTTCTGAGGACGATTAAGGGTTTTCTCCTCCCGTCTCCTTTCAGGTAGTTTGGTGGTTTTGGCTTGAGCCAGTTGAGGAGTTCACCATTCCTTTTCTTCCTCAGGAGTGAGAAGAAACTCCGCCAGGCTTCAGCGTTTTTTCTGCAGATTTGCTGGACTGTGGCGGAGCCAATTTCCCGCTTGAATTCCCCATAAACGCTTTTCTCGGTTGTATTAAAGTCCACGATTTGCTCTTGGAAGAATTGTTGTCTCCTCAAATAGTTTACTCGGTTCCAGGTTTTAGCTCCTGCATCGGCTAACTGGAAGAGTGTTTTTGCTTGTTCTTTTGAGGGCTGGAGTTTTAGCGTTACTGTTCGCTTCATTTTAATGAATGGTATGGATTTTAGGCTTTAAAATAGTTTTGCTTTCCTGCCTAAAGGCTGGTTGGGTTGTTTGTTGCATCCCCGCCGTGAACGGCGAGGCTCGAAAAAGAAAAAAAGTAAGACTCGCCCGCGAGAGCTACGAGAGGCTGATGTCCTTTTTGAGGTGATCCCGTCGATTCCACTATGGCCCCCGGGAGGAGAAAATATTTAAGTAGCGCTGTCATTTATTCCCATCGGTGATTGTAATGATCAGGCCCGTGCCGATGAAAACCTCGATGTATTCTATAAACAGGTTTTTGGACACTGAGTATGGCGATTTTGGCTTCGCCATTGAAGACATGAAGCTGTTCCCGGACGGAAGGTATATCGCGGTTCTGGTAAGACTGGATGACGATTCAAGGTTCATCCACGTTTTTGGGGCGGCGGGGCAGCCCGTCGAGGGATGGGAAAAGGGGATCCCCGTGCCCTGTACAGACGAGGTGATAATGTTCCCCAGTGAGAGAAAACTCGCCGTCTTTACAAAGTGCGGGACGGGTGAGGTCAAGATATACCCAGTTCAGTCCGCCGATCCGGAATCTGAGGTATTACCGGTAACTTTTACCCGGCTGCCCCTTTACGTCAGCTTCACCCCCCACGAGAGGCTGGTGGTGTTCTGTGATTACAAGGTCGAGTACTTCGCGCCGGGAGAGGTCGAGGTTATCAAGATTCCAACGCCGCAGGACGGGTTCGCTTATATCCATTCCGTAAAGGACACGGATGACTCGCTGTACTTGCTTTACACATTCCGAGAGAATCAAAAGCAGCGCCTGGAGCTGGCGAGAGTCCCCGTCCCGATGTTTCCGTACTATTCCTCGCTGGAGTTCTGGGACGGCATTGAGGTCGTTTCAAAGTCCAGTACCGTGCTCAAAGGAGGGAGGCAGATAGGTGACATATGGCTAGAAGACGGCTCCGTTATAGGCGCACTCGGCACCAAAGGCGGGAACGAGGTTCACATTGTGGGCTCCGCAGGGACAAAAACTGTACTGTTGCCGGGGGAACTGGTGTTCCTCTCGTTCACCTCCAGGGGGTTTTTTGCCATAATAGGTGTTTACAGGGGAAACCTGAGGGCGGGGTTCATACCCTTTGATGTCCTCAACACATCCAAAAAGATAGGGCCGGAAGATTTTCAGGGGGAGGTGGTCCTGGGGAGGTACGTCCCCGGTGTCGTTGATCCCAAGTTCGCGGGGATTTCCCGGGACGGCGAAACACTTTACTTCGGAAGGACCGGGGGTAAAAGCTCGGGCAGGACCTTCTATTATTTCCTCCGCAGGGAGGTTGACTACCTGTATCGCCTTGAGACACCAAAGGTGCAGGGCGATAAGTTAAAGCCAGGGGAGACCGCTTCCGAAGCACCTAATGAGGAACACCAAAAGGATGGCCTGGACGAGGATCTGGGGGAGACGTTCCTGACCCCCCTGCTCAGGAGGTTCAAGCAGGTCATCATATACGGGCCACCCGGCACGGGTAAGACTCATCTGGCATTAAAAACTGCCAAGAACGCGGAGTTTGTCACGTTCCACCAGTCGTACAGTTATGAGGATTTCGTGGAGGGGTTCAGGCCCATTGAAAAGGGGGGAAGAGTCGTATACACGGTCTCAGATGGTGTGTTTAAGCGCCTCGCCGTGAGGGCAATATACGATTCCCTACCGAACGAATTCCGGAGACGCGGGGAGAACGTAGGGTACGAGGACATGAAAATGGCCGTTCAGGAGTTCCTGAAAAAGAGGCAGGCCGGGGATAGAACCCCCATCGTTCCCAGGAGGGAGTTCTACATTATAATCGACGAGATTAACCGCGGCAACATAAGCAGGATACTGGGAGAGCTGATAACCCTCCTTGACCCCGATAAGAGGCTGGGTGCCCCCACCGAAGCCATAGTGACCCTTCCATACTCGCGGGAGCTTTTTGCACTGCCCCCGAACCTGTACATCATCGCCACTATGAACTCGGCCGACAGGAGCATAGCCCTGCTCGATATTGCACTTAGGAGAAGATTCGCATTCGTGGAGCTTTCTCCGGACCCGGAGAAGCTCAGAGACATGCACGTGGACGGGATAGACTTAGAACACCTCCTGACGAGGATAAACTCCATCATCGAGCAGGAGAAGGGCAAGGACTATACCATAGGGCACGGTTACTTTCTCGATATCCCCTCCGCGGACGATCCAAGGCAGGCACTCTACATGGTCTTCTACCACAAGGTGTTGCCCCTCTTCCAGGAGTACTTCTACGGGAACTGGGAGCATCTTCGGTCCCTCTATCCTGGCTTCGAGTTCATAGACGAGAGGGGCAGGATAATCTGGATGAGCCTTGATGAGTTCATGGACGCCCTCCGCAGGCTGGTGGGGTCCGAATGAGGGCAGTGACCATTTACGAGTTCCAGAGGAAGTACCTTCAGAGCCTTCGCGCGGAGGGGATAAACGTATCGCCCTCCGAGCTCCAGAGGTTTTTTGAGTTCATAAACAGCAGTTATGGCCGCGAGAACGATGTCCTAAGCCTGAGATACGACGTCAGCAGGGGCGACTATTACATTCAGGCACACGGCAGCGTGGGTTTCGCGTACTATCTTGGAGACGAGCCGTTCATGATACAGGTCCTTCCAAAGCCGTACAGAAACGACCCGGACCATAGGCGTTCCATGAAATTCTTTCTCAGCCTTTTGAACCTGAGCGGTAACCTGGGCATGAGCCCGCGCGATATAGAGCGCGCAGTCTCGGCATACAAGGGAGAGAACGAGCTGATCCACGAGATGTTCTTTTATCTCTACACCTCCCAACTTGGGAGGAAAATATTCCACGGGATGTACCAGGAGTACAGCGAGGTGGAAGAGAATTCCAAGACCATCCGGGGAAGGGTTCTTCTCTCGCGGTTGGTACGAACGACACCGGGGAGTCTGGATATCCCCGTTAGGCACGCAGTTCTGGGGATTGATAACCCCCTGAACAGAGTGCTGAAAGCCGCACTTGAGGTGGTGGCTGAGAACTCGAGCTGGAACGGGATTAGAAGGGAAGCCAGTGCCCTTCTGGAGTACTTCAGGGGAGTGGGTCAGCTTAACAGGGATGACCCAAATAGGGTGTCGTTCAATTCCCTCAACGAAAGGTTCAGACCCGCGTACACCCTTGCGATGATAATCCTCGAAGGTTTCGGCAGGAGGAGGCAGAGGGGCCTTGTTCAGCACGGGATTTTTATGGATATGGCACACCTCTTCGAAACCCTCGTCTACCACACAATAAGAAGGGTTCTCCAGGGGGAGGCAGTGGTGTACAGGGACTACATCCTTCCCCACATCGTCGAGGGCGCTCAAAGCGTGGAGGCAAAACTGGGTGCCGTCTTTACCTTCGGTCCTCCCCTTCCGGACATACTGGTTGCGACGGATTCTGGAAAATGCGTGATCGAGGTCAAGTACCGCAGCCTACTCGTGAAAATGAGGGGACAGTGGAGGAGAAAACTGGTGAGAAAAAGCGAGGAGCTCTATCAGATATACTCCTATTCACGTCTCGCGGGAGGCAGTGCCGCTGTCGTGTACCCCCGCCTTGAGGGGGTGTACAACCACTGGATTCCCGACATGTTTGGGCCGGAGGGGAATGTTCTCAGCTTCTTTGATGGGACTCCATTTGGGCTTTTCGGATACGAGCTGTCCAGAGTGGGAAAGGAGGTCTTCATAACCCGGAACGGGGTCGTTCTTAGGGAGGGTGTTGCCAGGAACCTACGGGAACATTTACTATCCCTGTGTAACGGCAAATGATGACGGCATACATTTTAAAAAGTCCCCCGCTTAGATGTCCCTAAAAAAGAGGGTGATGCTCATGCCGATATTCGAGACCCAGGAGGAGACCCCAAAGATAAAGGAGCGCCTTCACCGCGTCGGGATTACCAACCTGCGGAGCGTTGCGAAGATAAACTGGAAGGGAAAGGTTTACACGTTCCTCCCGCTCTTCGAGATAACCATTGACGTTCCCGAGGAGAAGAAGGGAATCCACATGAGCCGCCTCGTGGAGAGCATAACGGAAGCCATGAGCGAGGCCGTCGAGGAGGAGGTCATGGAGGCTCACTCATCGCTCGAGGAGCTCGGAAAGGCGATAATCGGCCGCCTGGAAGGAAAGCACCCGCACAAGCGCGCCGAGGTCTGGATAAGGACCCACCTCATCATCCCGCGGGAAACCCCCGCGAGCGGAAAGACCACCTACGAGCCGTATGACGTTGAAGTGGGCGTTATAAAGCACTACGACGGTTCCTTCGAGAAGGTCCTCCGCGTCAATGTCATCGGAAACACCGCCTGCCCCCACGCGATGGCCAACAACAACGGGAAGACCCACATCCAGAGGGCCGTAGGCGAGCTTGAGGTCAGGACTGCTTTCGACGAGGAGATAGCGCTGGAGGACATGATTGACGTCGTCGAGAGCTCCTTCAGCCACCCGACTTACACGCTCCTCAAGACTGTGGACGAGAACGCCGTCGTCCAGGGCATGTACAGGAACCCGAAGTTCGTCGAGGACGTTGCGAGGGAGATATTCGCGAAGGCGAAGGGGCGCTTCAACGGGAAAATCCACGTGCGCGTCATAAGCAACGAGAGCATCCACAAGCACGACGTCATAGCGGAGACGTGGAGCTGAAGGGGTTCGGAGTTAGAACCTGTGCTTTCATTTTTTCAGTGTCCAACATTTCTTTTAAAATGCGTCCTTATACTGCCAGATTTTTCTGTAGAAACGGTATTACTCAGTTATAAGGCCGGCAGCAATCCCACAGACTCGAATTATGTAAAGATAACGGGGCGATACCACCGATTTTTTTTGAAATTTTTGAGTATAGTCCGAAGTAAAAGTTAAATAGTGTACCAACGTATTCAGAATCGCCTGGTCGGGAGTATCCACGTCCTGCCGGGCAGGAGGGTCGGCAGAATGAAAAAGCTGGTTGCCGTACTGTTCGGTTTGCTGGTAGTGGCGGCAGGGTTCGCGGCAGCGACTGTCTGGGAGGTTACCAGAGTGGATGACTACAGTAGAGGAGAGAGTGGATGGGCATATGCCTTTGTGGATGTGAAGTACGACGTCCAGCACCCCTACACCAACTATGAAATTACTGTGAAAGACGGCAGTGGCGGATTGACACCAGAGGCTGAGGAAGTAGCTAAATATTCGATGGGTGTTCCGTATGCCTTTGTGAAAAAAACAAGATATAGCGATGGAATCACAGTAGAAACAAGAGTTTTTGTTACTGGAGGAATAGTAGTCGATCACGTCGTCGCGTCCGCAGGATGGCCTGCTAGCTAGAATTATTAATTGTTATTAATTGTTTTTCTTTTTTGTTTTCGTAGGAGTAGGGGGGTGAAAGTGTTGAAACCAGAGGCCAAATATTTTGGGCTGTTAGTGCTTCTGTTACTTTTTAGTTCTCCTGCGTTTGTCATAGCTGAACCATACTGGGTCAAACCGGGGGTTTACATTGAATATATTGCCCAAAGATACGACCCTTACTTCGATCTTGTCCGAGGGGCAGATCCAAGTCAGATACGCACCTCTGAAATTTTCATTGAGGTCAATGGTACCTTGTTCAGGATCTTTGCAAACAACAACACCACCGTCCGGTTTGACATCTTGGATGAAAAGGATGGCTATCTACACGTCCAAGCGACGATTACAATGGAGAACGTAACGATTTCTTCGATATTCCTGAACGGAACCAAGTACCCTATCTTTTGGGATCGCGGAAAAGCTATATCGGAGAGACTCATTCCCAGTCGCGATAGTGGATTCCTTGATTGTGTCTGGCTCGAAGTTAAACTGGAAGAGTTAAGAATCGCTGGGACTTACCTAATAAGACTGCGTGACGGGGCTGTATTTGACGTGGAGGGAACCTATTATGGGCACACGTTCCTCTGGGTTGGCCCTAACAGTCTGCCAAAAGCAAATGAGACGTTTTCCACTTCTGGAAATTTAAACGCGACTGTCTGGGGGGTAGGTGTATCGAACGAGTCTGTGATGACGTACTATGGGAAATTCGGCCCGCCCCTGCTTTCTGTTTTGCTGACGATGGAAGACTTCAAACTGTCCCAGAGAATCAATGATAAAAGAAATTATACTCTACTTGAAGTATCGTTCGGCGGGCCAAGCGGTGGAGGGATTTACGACTCATCCACTGGTATTGCTATATACCCAACGGCTATGGGAGCTGCTCCTTACGCCGATTTTTATGCAATAGGTTTAAAGTGGGCAGTGTTTCAAGATCAGCTCTCTGGATACTGTATGATGGCAGAGAAGGACCGTTCTTGGAGATCCGGTCTCGTACTCTATGATACCAACGCGGACTTTGGTGTGGTTGAGACGGTGAAATACACAAAACCCCGGACTGTTGTGAGTTACATTTTCTACACTACACTGGCCTTTTTGGGGATTGTTATCGTATGGACTGCTGTGGGAATGCGGAGGTGATCCAATGGGGCGGCTTTACACGCTCTTCCGCTGGGAGATGAACGACGTCGTGAAAAACGTCCTCCTCCTGTTCGGGATACTCCTCGCAGGGATGGCCATGAAGCAGTCCCTTATGGACGTGAGTAGTAGCACAGGATCCGCCTATGGGACGGAGATACGCCTCTTTGGGGCATCCAAAGCCCTTCATGTTTCATTGAACATACACGATCTCCTCCACCTCTCCGACGTGTGGACGCTCTTGGGCTTTCTTATACTCCTCCTCGGCGCGCTGACGTTCCGCTACGACAGGGACAGCGGCGTGGCGCGTTCCGTTTACTCCCTCCCCTACTCCAACACCGAAATCTTCGGGGTAAAGCTCCTGTCCTTGGTGATATACGGGTTCACACTGGCTCTGCTGCCGTTTGCTTACGTCTCCCTGACCACGTATGCAAGCATAGCTGGCCACCTCCCGGAGATAACCTCAAGATTTATCGGTGACGCGCTGGTGCTGGTGGCCTTTCTGGTGCTCTACCTGATGGCAGTCGCCACGCTGACTTCCCTGGCCGCCCCCAACGCGTTCCTCGCCTTTATCATAGGTTTTGCCGTTATCTATGCGCCCCGCGTGACGGGAAGCTCCGAAATACCTCCCCAGCTCTTCATCAGCGCCATCTCAAGGTGCTGGAACTCTGACTTCACGCCTTTCACGGCCAGGTACATCGGCTGGGGCATCCTCGTCCCGCTGGCGCTCTTTGCGATCTCCTGGATACTCATCAAGAGGAGGGATGTTGTGTGAGGTTCTGGGGCGCCCTGCTCTCCGCGATGCTCCTGCTCGCCATCGGCTCCCTGTGGGTCTACAGCTCTTACGAGGATCGGGTGGGCTCGGCGGGCCCGTTTTTCCTTCACCCGGTGGAGAGGCAGGGGAACGTGACTTACATGCCATATGTGCATATACACACCCCTACAAGCTCCCTCGTCGAGGCTTCCTGCGACGGCAGTGGGGTAGTTGAGGCGTACGACGTTATAACCGGTGAAGTGGTGGATAATCACACCGTTTCCGGCCACGCCAGGTATCAGTTTGTCCTCCCGCGTGAGGGCGACTACCTCGTAATCAACAACGGAACCTCCAAGCTGACCTGCTCCTTCCGCTTCATCAAGAACTACCCGACTGAGGCCGTCCAGAACTCCATCTACATAAGCGGCTCCGCCTTTGCGCTTCTCCTGGCGCTCGTGGTCTGGAGGTGGTCAAAGTGACGGTAATCGAGGCCAACAACCTCAAAAAGAGTTTTGGAAGCATCCACGCACTTGATGGGGTCACGGTTAAAATCCCCGAGGGGATGACGCTCATCCTCGGCCCCAACGGCGGCGGAAAGAGCACGTTCCTCAAGCTCGCCACCGGCGTTTACCGCCCGACCTCCGGGGAAATAAAGGTGTTCGGTGAGACCCCCTGGAACAACTGGAAGGTCAAGAGCCGCTTCGGCGTCGCCTACGACCCGCCGGCCTTCCCCCAGTTCGTAACGGGAAGGGAATGGCTGAAGCTCTTTGCAGAGAGCAGGGGGTACGGCGAGGAGGAAGTTGAGAGGGCCGCGGAGCTCTTTGAAGTGATGCCGTTTATTGACAAGCGCATAAGTGGATACTCCTCAGGAATGCTCAAGAGGCTGAGCCTCGCGCAGGCGTTCGTAGGGAAGCCTGAGCTTATATTCCTCGATGAGCCGCTCGCCAACATAGACTTCGACAGCATGGAGAGAGTCATCGAGATAATCGAGGAGATGAAGGGCAGGACAAACTTCGTCGTGATCAGCCACATCTGGGAACCGCTTCTTCCCGTGGTGGATTGGGTGGTCGTCATAGGGAACGGGAAGCTCGTGCTGAGCGGGAAAGCAGAAGACGTCCAGGAAGAAGTGGAGAGGCTCTTCAAACCCAGAATCAGACGTTCAAAGAGGGAAGGGGCTCGGGAGAGCCCCTCCCCCACCGGGCAGGAGGGTCGGCAAACCCCTGCCGCAGGATAATTTTGATAACCGCCCCTTAAAATTTTTGCGCTTCTTCTTGGAGTACAGCGGCCCATAGCGGAACAGAACAGGTTTTAGTGGGGGGTAACCCCTGAGGGCTACCCCCTGCCCGGGATAGAGGCCGGCCCGCATCGGCCGGCAGGGTGCGTATCGCCGCCACGTTTATTAATCTTTCGATTCTATAGCCTCCGTGGTCAAAATGAAAGTAATACGGGACACGATTCACGGAGACATATCACTGGATGGTTTCACACTGAGGCTCGTCGATACCCCCGAGTTCCAGAGACTCCGGAGAATAACCCAGCTCGGCTTAGCTTTCCTCGCATACCCCTCGGCCAGGCACACGCGCTTCGAGCACTCGCTGGGAACTTTCTATCTTGCGAAGAGGATAGCCGAGCACAACCCCGAAATCGAGGAAGGCGCCGTTTACGCGGCCCTGCTCCACGACCTCGGCCACTACCCCTTCAGCCACACGCTCGAGGCCCTCTACCCGCGGCACGAGGAGAACACGAAGTGGTTCATAAGGCACGGCGAAATCGGAGACATTATACGGGAGCGCTACTCCCTCGGAGAGTTCCTCAGACTTCTCAAGCACCCCCTCGTGAGCGGGGATATAGACGCCGACAGGATGGATTACCTGGTGCGTGACGCCTACTACACCGGCGTGGCCTACGGCCTGGTCGACCTCGACAGGCTCGTGAGGAACCTGCTGTGGAGGGACGGCATGCTCGTCGTTGGGGAGAAGGGAGTAAGGGCCGCCCAAAACCTGCTCCTGGCTAGGAGCATGATGTATCCCACCGTTTACCAGCACCACGTCTCGAAGATAGCGAGTGCCATGCTTGTAACGGCCGTTGGGCTCGAGGGGATTCCCTTCGAGGAAATACGCACCATGGACGAGGTCGACCTGATAGCAATGCTCAGGGCGAGTGAGAGGGCGGAGGTTCGGGAGCTCGTTCGGGCGGTGGACGACAGGAGGCTCTACAAGCGCGTTCTCTACAGCGCCAGCGACCCCGGGGTGGATTCTGTTGCCGAACTCCGGAGGGAGCTTGAGGCCGAGTTTGGACACCTCGCCATCGTTGACTATCCCCCCAAACCCAAGTTCGAGGAGAAGAACGCCTTCGTGGAGACCGAAACCGGACTGAAGCGCCTCAGTGAGGTCTCGCCTCTCGTCCGTTCCCTCGTTGAACTGAAGGACACCCACTGGCGCTGGGGAGTCTACGCGAGGACGGACGTGAGGGAGGAGGTTGAAAGGTTTCTGGGGGCTTTCTTTGATTGAGGGTGATTTTTTCATCCAAAACCCTTAAGTAGTTTGAGTGCACTTTCAGGAGGGCGTTTCTTCACCGGGAAAAGCTTTATAACCGCACCTTTTAAGTGAGTGGTGAACAAGCTCATCAGGTTAGAAGGTGGTGTAAATGGGAAGAAGGGAAGAGATGGTTGCGAAGATTAAAGAGCTCATGACCCAGCCCGAGAGGATCAGGAACATGGGTATTGCCGCTCATATTGACCACGGTAAGACGACGCTGAGCGACAACCTGCTCGCCGGCGCCGGAATGATTAGCGAGGAGCTCGCCGGAAAGCAGCTCGTCCTCGATTTCGACGAGCAGGAGCAGGCGAGGGGAATCACCATCAACGCGGCCAACGTTTCGATGGTCCACAACTACGAGGGCCAGGACTACCTCATCAACCTCATCGACACCCCGGGTCACGTCGACTTCGGTGG
>Ga0256838_1001420_pt1 | contig 11394 bp, 15 predicted proteins | sample 4571419metaG_FD_185978 | JGI IMG/M metagenome (GOLD analysis project Ga0256838, IMG submission 185978) | Hydrothermal vent microbial communities from Guaymas Basin, Mexico - 4571-419 | ecosystem: Environmental > Aquatic > Marine > Hydrothermal vents | place: Mexico: Guaymas Basin | collected... | reverse complement strand
TTATATGCGAAGTTTTGCTCAAATCTGATGAATTATATTGCTGGCGCTCATATCGTCGCATATAGGCGCGTTTACGTCGCTATAAAGCGCATGTTTTAGCATGTGTCAGACTTAAATATGAACTATTTTGCTAATCGTGTCATTCAACAGAAATTTTCTCAATAACTGTTGAATAAGTGTATGCTTCCCACTCATCTAACGATGCAACATATCCGCAATAAGGACATTTGATGAAGTCACCATCTATTTTGCTGTGAGGTTCAAATCTGTCTTCACCAACTCGTTCACGAGCTGCAGTGCATGCTTCACAATCACATACTGAAATCTCGTTACATTTTGGACAAACTAACCATCCGCCAACTTTTGGTATTTCCACAATTCACCTCCTTACTACAAGAACATTGACCGTTTATATTTGAGAGAAGCAACTCTTGCTGGAACAATATTGACACCCCTCGTCGCGACAGTTAACAATGGTCGGGACGAAGTTATTGGTGGTGGACCTATTTGAGAACTTGTGTTTGTAGTGTTGAATTTTGGTTTCTGTTCAAGTTTACTTAATTCGCGCTGAAATATTTCATTGAACTTGGACATATTAACCTCCTTATGTTGAAATTGCTCCTGATAATTCTGCAATTGACTTCATACAATCATAAACACAGGAGAGTAGATGTAACCAAGCAAATTTCTTTAAGTCTAATTCTTCTAAATATTTTGTAGCTGTAACTTTAATAGGAAGAAGTTTCGCTGTTTCAATTAGTCGATTGAATATGTACTCATAATCTAATTCATAATTATTGTAAAGCGCTGAATATAGTTTCTTCCAATCTAAACCTATTTCGCCTACTGATGGATTAACAACTGCATAATGAATTCTGTCAGGTGGTAGAGTCATCAACTGGTCGAAAATAGAATTAATTAGAAGAACAATTTCGGATTCTAAATGAACTTCAACATCAGCGTTAAAATTCATTTTACCGTTATTCTGTAAATAAATCATTTGAAGTTTGTTTAACAAACCACGGAAACCAATATTAATATTCTTTTCGATGAAATTGTATAACTCTTTCTCGTCAAATTCCGCGCTTTCTTTTTCTAATATATATTTACAGCGCTGAAAAACTCCTTCAACATTTTTCATCTCCAACGAAATCTGATGATTAAACCTAGTTCTAAGCGCTGAATCAATCTTACCAGGATAATTAGTACAAGCAATAAATGTAACAATTTCCTGGTAATTTTCCAACAAATCCTCTTTCAAAGCAACCTGTCCTTGCGCGCTTAACTTATCTATCTCTTCAATATAAACAATCTTCTTTTTCGAAGCAACAGGTTTCTTCACAACAAACGGTTTAACCTTCGTATCAATCTCAGTAACACTTCTCTCCTTCATTCTCAACAAATCACTCTGTGATTTAATCAATTTATTAATCAATAATCTCGCCAATGTTGTTTTTCCAACACCAGGTGGTCCATACAACAACACATTTCCATTAACCTCGCCATCTTCTAACCACGACTTAATCATCAATTTGTCTTTCTCGCTGTTAAAAACAAAATCATCTAGCTCCTTTGGAGCGTATTTTCTAAACCAAGACACATTTGCATCTAACTGCATATGCTCCTCCTCTCCAAACTAAATTTTACATATGTTATTATAATTTCTATCTACTTCTGGTAATTCACAAACCCCTGTTTCTTCTGTCGTTTAGCTTCAGTGTCATCAAAACACCTGATGCTCGGGCCTGCATATTTGCCGCTTCTCATCCATCCCCACTTTAATCGACAGTTTCCGAGCCACCATTCGAAATAGCAGGCGATTTTTCCATTTTCGTACTGCCTGACCTCCCACCAATAGTCTCTACCTTCGTGATGACACAGTACTTCAACCATTTCACCTAATGACATTAGATGCGACAAATTATTCGAACCGTTTCTAATTCCACACCACCACCAAGTTGCAAAAAAATCACTTTTCCACAATATCTTTGGTACGCCATACTCAGCCCAATCTTTACGCCTTTCAGCCCAAACTGAATCATCAAACCACATCCAGATGAATAGCTGCCACCGTTTGTTTCTTCTTTTCACTTCATCTAATTGCCAATCGTGTTCAACATCACTTCTAAATGCAATCAATTTTCTAAATGGATATACAATCGGTACCATTACGAATGATACAACTTTTTTCAAAACTACAACAAAAATAGTGTATAGAACAAGCTTTATCCAACAAGTATACGCGTGGATTCCGTCCCTACACTGCTGTGTCGTTTGACTCATGTTATCCTCCTTTTGTGAAAATGATTTCATCACCAAATCCGGCGCTTCTAACTTCTTCAAATTCACACATTGCGTCAACTAACTCATCTAGACTCATCTCTCCAAATTCATCAATCACCTCATCTATAATTCGTCTCTGTTCACCATCTAAATCGTCATGCATCACCAATCTTTCGGTTCTAACCAGCGGATATCTAACGACAGTCTCACATTCTGGTGTTATTGTTACCAACTCATACTGTCGTAGCAAGCGCTTAACAATTAAACTTCCAACAATATCTTCCAGTTCAGCCGGATACGGACCAAAGAAACTTCTTCTGTAGACAAATCCTGTTATCGTTTGACTTGTCTGTTCAAAATACCTCCTATCTGCGATGAACAACATTTTGGTTAATTTCGTTTTAGTTACCTCTCCCAACCTGTCGACGAAATATAACACTATCAGTTCAGCGACACTCTGCTTCATTTCCACAACCTCCTTCATTCACAATATTTTTCACCGATTGCTAACATATAATTTCTATGTCAAATCTAGGCATAATTTCCGACGATTTCATCGATAATCATTAAGCGCATATATCGTCTCTAACTAATAGTTACAATCTGTAATTATACCTACAACAACCTCAAATCATACATCAGTACATATTCGTAAGATTATGAAATATACGCTATTAAAATGTATCAATATTAACTGCAAACAGCAGACGATTGTCCTTAACCAATTGTTAATATCAGTATCTATTGCTACATATATTGACATATATTTAGACAAATCTGTCAGTGTTTCTGCTAACTATTTGTTACATCTAGCACACTATATGTGGTAAATGTGACAGATAGTTACAGTTAATTTGCTTGATTTCTGCAACTAACTGCATTTTTCTGTTGCAATTCATTTGGTGGGTGTTTTATAATATTCGGATTCTTTTTACAACTTAGTTCGATGTATCAATTACTGAATGAAATAACTAATTTTTTCAGCGAAACACTTTCGTCGACTTAGTTCATATTTTTGACTCAGTCTTCGGACAATTCTTCCCACTTTGGGTATCTATTTCGACTCACTTCATCTGCAGTCCATTTTGCTCGTTTTCATCAATTTCACCCGGTTGGGTATAGCAGAATGAACGGAATGACGGGTTTACCCAGCATTCTGCTTTACCCAGCTGACCCAACCCGGGCAACTTGAACTGAAACTTGTCGAAAAATTCGCGGAGATTGTTGTTATACCAACGATACCTGTTAGACACAGAAATAATATAAAATATATATAATAATATATTAATGACTATGTCGAATGTACAAGTATAGTATAAGACATCCGTATAAGAATATAAAATCTATAACACAAATAATTACTCGTGATAGAGATATAATATATACTCTTCCTAAAGGAAGAGTATACACCACATCCCCATCTCAAGTAATCACTCGCGCTATAGATTTCACATTCCTATACAGACGCCTTATACTATACTTGCACATCCGGCACGTAACTGTTACAGTTTCAACTTAAGAAATAATATAATTATAAAATAAAAAATATATATATATATTATTTATATTATATATTTATATTTTTTTTATTTCTGTTTCAAACTACGTAGACAAAAACGTCGACTCCGACAAGGGAGGCCGGCCATGCTAAAGCATGACCAGCCTCCTTAGGAAATGTATAAGCGGGTCACTCTGGAACAGGTTCTTGAGGCTACAGCTGAGCCAAACCTCCAACAAAAGTGTGTGTGAAAAAATTCCGGTAACTCAGACACCAACTACCCAGCTCCAACACCTGCAAAATTTTTCACTCCAGTCCTTCCCTTGAAGGGAAGGTTAGGCAAGAGGCAAACTTGAGCGGGAACTGAAGTGGAAACTCCAGCGCTTAACTTCTTCACAGGCAAATTCCTGAAGCGCTTATCTCAGACCGGTTTAAGAGGGTGAGAAGAGCTTCGAAGAGAAGATGTGAAAGAAAGGCTTCGAAGAGAAGGAAGCCAACTTGTCCTCATGAATGAGTCCAAGTTGTCTAGCGGTAAGCCGGCCATGCTAAAGCATGACCAGCTTTAGATTTTAGATTAAGGAGCCAATCGATCGGATTGACTCCTTTGCAAGAAAGGCTTCGAAGAGAAGGTTGCTTGGCCTCATAGATGAGACCAAGCAGAGAAGAGAAAGAGGTAGCCAGCCATGCTAAAGCATGACCAGCTCTATTTCGAGATTAGTCCAGCCCTTCGGACTGGTTTTACTGGCTTGTCTTCGCTTCGCGAATCCAATCCAGGTTAGGAAAAGTGTTCCGCTCCCACCCCCGCGCCTTCGTTCTGCAATCTCTATCGCATTAATTGTAACATATACTTCCTGATGTAAATATATCCGAAAACACTCGCATATAGCGACATAAACGCGGTTATATGCGAAGTTTTGCTCAAATCTGATGAATTATATTGCTGGTGCTCATATCGTCGCATATAGGCGCGTTTACGTCGCTATAAAGCGCATGTTTTAGCATGTGTCAGACTCAGATTTTGCAGATTAGCGAAAAACAGCAGATTTTAGCAGGTAATTGGCCAATATTCTTTGCTAATAATTTTTGGCGATAGATATCACCGCTCGATAGATTGCCTATTAGCTTATTGTAACATATACTTTCTGACGTAAATATATCCGAAAACACTCGCATATAGCGACATAAACGCGGTTATATGCGAAGTTTCAGTCGAATTCAATGTTTTATATTGATGGCGCTCATATCGTCGCATATAGGCGCGTTTACGTCGCTATAAAGCGCATGTTTTAGCATGTGTCAGACTCAGATTTCGCGAATTTGGTTCAAATTGGCTGGATTCCTTTTAGGAACAGAAATATTGACTATAGTCAAAAGCGGGCGCTAAAATTCGACTCGAACATAAACAACATAAACCAGGAGATAAACCAGGAGGCTTAATCATGGGATGCAAAACCAGAACGAATGAATCGACACCAAACGAAAGTGGAAGATACAAAATCTACGTCGTTGGACAATACAAGACTTTCGACAAAACAGGCTTATTCGGAAAAGCAATCGCTAAAGCAATACAAGTTTGGACCGGATGTCCAATCTTTCACTGTGGAATATGTTTACCGATGTTGAACAAGTGGATTGAAGTTGATGAAGGAAGATATGGAGATAAATCGAGAGCAGTATGGGTGAATACTTGTGAAGGATATGTCAATCAGTGGTTCGATTCGGATAAGTTTCGTGTAATTGAGATATCAGCGCCGAAATCTTACATCAGCGACTATCAGCTGACTCTCATCAACGACTTCATCTATCACATTTCGAGTGAGGTTAACAATGGAGAAGGTTCTGCATATGACTGGAAAGGTATCTTCCTCGCTCAATTCATACATCTTGGTGCTAACGACTCAAGTAAATACTTCTGCTCCGAGCTCGTTGCGAAAATACTCGCAATGTTAGGATTTCCACCGTTCATTGTTCAGGAACCTAGTCAATACAACCCATGTACAATTTTCAGGACCTTAGAATTTTACAAACATCTGTTATCTGAACACCCAGTGCAAATGAGTCGAAGTGAACAAACGATGCAATACAATACACTAGGTGTCGGAGCTTTGGAGAAGAAGAAATTGGTGATAGATTCCAGGTCGTCGCTTTTCAGAGAGATGGAAGGATGGGAGATACAGTCGATTGATTCGAATGAGTTTGTAGATATTATTCACGACGTGGTCTAATTTCGCGCGCTAAACCCTCTCAATTCCAATCCCAAGGAGTTAAACCATGGCAGTATATATCCACAACTTCTACACCGACTTTGTCGGTAGTCTTCGTTATCTCTTCGATGACTACATCTTCAAATCACACAACATTATCCAACATTACCAATTCAACATTGGTAATCGTACATTTCAAATCAATACAGACTACAGTACTCAATTTCGTCTTCCAGCTGCTGTTATTACTCTTAACGACATCAACTATACATTTGGTGGTGAAAAGACCCACATCATCAAACAAATACCAGTTCCTGACATAAATCAACATCTTGTTCTGTATAACAAAACGAAGGATAAACAGATTCTGATTCAGGAATCAGAACGAACAATCGGAATTAATGCGACTATTAACTGCGAAGGTCAAGGACAAGTAATGGAATTAAAATTTATCATAGACAGATTTCTCCCGACAAACATGTTCATTCAGCTCTATGAATTTGTTGCGTTCATGGAAATACCAGTCGAGTTCTTGCAACAGGCTGATTTTGACCCTGTGACTGATGAGATTTATAATCTTTTTCAGCGCTATGATCCAACAACTGATGAAATCACATACATGTTCGCTGTTAAATACAGACCTATCATCAAAGTTTTATCAACTACTCCATCCATTGCAACATCTCAACAGCGAACATTTCAACTTAACCTGTCAATGGCTATGATAATACAGGAGCCAATTTACCTATTCAGCCAAGACAACCAGATAGTTGAACAAATCACTGTCAACATGTTAGCAGACCAAATTATGCCACCTACAGCTTCTGCTCCAGTCATTTCAAATCCTGTTAGAGAACCATCTGAAGCAACAACCACCAGAGTACTCACTCAACTGCTTCTGGCTCAGTCTGATGCTAAGACTGAGATTGATGAATCAAACACACCTGATTACCCGACAGGAAAATGCGCGCTTAAAATTAAACTCCCATCTCAATTAAACACACAGCCATCTAAAATCCGAATCACATCTACCCGTCTTCAACCTATATCGTCAATCACTTACACTCCTACTATTGACCCTACTCCAAATACAAACGCAACATATAGCACTGACTTTACATCATTTGATTACGATTCATCAACTAACACTTATACAATAACAATGCCACTTGATTACTGGAATCAAATCAAGCCTATAGACCAATATCCAATTTTGGTACAGTTCCTAAAAACGGAAACACCTTAATTTCTCTATAACTGACACCACAGTCGACACACCACAAATGTCGATTAGCAAACCCATTTCGCGCGCTTTTATATAAAAACATCAACAACTTTCTAACAGACACATAAACAAAACAAATTACAGGAGGTACAATACAATGGCAGAGAAAAAGAACAAGGACTTCTTAAATTTAAACACTTTCGAAATCGTTTCAATCATCGGTTTAGTCGTAAGTGAGGCTCAGAAACTCTACACCGACGACGGTAAACTTACTGTTAAAGACCTCATTACCATTCTCACTGACGTTTTAGAGAAACTTGGTTATGCTGAATACCCTATTCTGGGAAAGGGAGAGGACGAGTAACACCATCAGGAGTTCAACTCATGCAACCGATCCAAAATCCGGCGCTTATCTTAACTAAACCTTTCTACCATAGCAAAACCATCATCGGTAACTTCATCTCCATCCTCATCTTCGCATCCATCTCCCTATACCCGGAACTCATCTTACACCAACATCCTTCGGAGACGACGTTTCTCATTACCATCACTGGTATCTTTACTAACATCTTCAGCATCTACGGTCGTATCACCGCTAAACATCGTCTCCATTTTAAACGACCACCAAAGGAGCAGCAACAATGAACCTTGTAGCTATAGTCAAAGCAGTATCACTACTGCTTACCATCATCAATCAGATTACCACTGTTGTTAAACATCTTGAAGCTGTAAACAGACAGAAGGAGGATGAACGTGAACAGTCGGAACTTGAAGCGCTTCTCAATTAAGGTGCTAATAATTCCTCTTCTCATCATACTACCATCTTGCACAACATACACCATCAAAGACAACCGCATTCGTGTTCACCACATCAAGCAACACGAACCAGCTCCATTCAGTGGTGTCCTACTCAATGATCACACTTTCAATAAGCTCAAACAGGAGCTTAAACAGTGTAAGGAACAGACAACTGTAACGAAACACTGAAATACTGTAATGCGAATCAACATCGACCGCGGATCGCGGTTCTCTCCGGCGACGGAGAGAGTGCCTGTCCAGCCTGGGCAGGAAGCCGTGTTCAGACTGCGAAGCAGTAGGCACGGTAGATCACGACAAGCTCAAACAGGAGCTTAAACAGTGTAACAAACAGGCAACTGTAACTCGTAAACATTAAATGTTCATACTACATTGATTCACACAACCACATCATCAACCCGCGCAAAATGCGCGCTAATCTTTTAATAAACACAACAAAACACAGGAGGTTAACAAACATGATACTGTTAACAGAGGAAGCTATTCAGCTGCTCGAGTCTGATGAATTCCACGGATACCTTTCCGAGAATCTAGCTTATTTCAAAGAGTCTGTACTCAAACCTTACATCGCCAATAACATTGAACAGTTTATTGGTGAATCTCTCGAGGATACTATCAAGAACGTTAGAGTCTTCACTGAAGTTGCAACAGAGCACTTCCTTGAAGAGGTAACAATGGGCACTCTTGCTGAAAAGAATTTGCTCGAGTCTTTCGATGGTGACATCGACGAGACTGAAGCCGAAAAACTTGAAGAAGACGCAGATCCTATCAGCAAATACATTTAGCCACCCAAATCACGCGCTAATTAATCAAAACAAGAAACATAGGAGGGAAAACAAACATGCTTAAAGATAAAATCATGCAGCTTATACTTGAGTCAGTAGACGAGGAAGTTAATGAAGGCGTAGGTCTCCAGAATGCAATTGAAAACGAAGCTAAACATAAGAGAGAAGCTAATCCACTTGACATTGGCAAAGGTGAAGAAGCTCTTAAGGCAGTAAAGAACGTAAAAACTCCAGAGGAAGCTTCCAAGGAAGCTGAAGAACTGGGTAAACAGGTTAACGGTGAGAATATTCTGCAGAAGGCAGCTGAGAAGGTTGAACAGGGAGTCGAGGCAGTTAAGAATGCTGCTGAAGCACATCCAGCTGCAGCTGCAGCAACCGGTGCAGCACTTGGAGCAGGAGCTGGAGCTTTGGCATTTAAAGACAAAATTGCAAAAGCTCTCAAGGGTGTAAAGAAACCCGCCAGAGCTAAAGCATAAGCGTCGGCAATTCCGGCGCTATTCTTTTTTCACTAAACAAAATCAATCGGAGGAACCAATATGAGTCAGGTAGCTAAACTCATTACTGAAGCAAATGGTAGTGTACTACTTCCAAATCCAAACGAATATGGCAAAGATAAAGTCAAAGACTTCATCAATGGAGTCGTAGAAAAAGGTAAGGAAGCATACGAAAAAGCAAAAAGTGAAATTGAAACTAAAGTTAATGAGCTAAAAAGCCAGGATAAGGGATTCACACCTAAACAAGGTCAGGTTAATCCTGACGCTGTTGAATCACATGACCAGATGCTAAAACAGCAGGAAGGTCCTGTTGCTCAGGCAGCAGAAGCAGTTAAAAAGGCAGCTGAGGAACATCCATGGCTTCCAGCAGCAGCTGGTGCAGCACTTGGTGCAGGAGCTGGTGCTCTTGCAATGAGGAAGAAAATTGCTGGAGCAATGAAGCCTGCTAGTGCATAATCAACTCAAACCGTCAACGCATGTAGTCCTTTTCCGTTAAAGCGTCGGCAATTCCGGCGCTATTCTTTCTTTTCTTCAAAACATTCCGGAGGTAATTAGATGAGTCAAATAAGCAAACTCATTACCGAAGCTGGCAGTCCAGGAAGTATACTTGGAAATGAAACAGGTCAAGATAAGGTAGGAAGTTTCATTAAAGGCCTCTACAACAAAGTTGCAGCAACAGCAGGCAATGTCAAAGCACATTACACTGCTAATATGCACGCAGACGAACGAAGAGCACTCGAGAAACTCAAAAGTGTCAAACCCGAAGACGTAAAGTTCGCCAAAGACCTGGAAACACAATTAGACAAACAAAACAGTGGTAGTACTATTTCAACCCAGCAAGCATACAATCTAGTCACAGGTAAACAGGGCAAACCATCCCTGAACGTTGATACAAATCTCCCGAAACCTAATGTTCCAGAACCATCCGAGCTCAAATCAAGTGGTGGTACAGGTGCCAATGGTCAACATACTGATATACTTCAAACTGCCATAAACAAGATTAAAGACGTTGGTCAAAATCTCGCACATGAGCATCCATGGCTTCCAGCAGCAGCTGGTGCAGCACTTGGTGCAGGAGCTGGTGCTCTTGCAATGAGGAAGAAAATTGCTGGAGCAATGAAGCCTGCTAGGGCATAATCAACTCAAACCGTCAACGCATGTAGTCCTTTTCCGTTAAAGCGTCGGCAATTCCGGCGCTTTTCTTTTTCCATAAACTCATTTCAATTCGGAGTTTACCAATGTATGAGACAACCATAATTGTTGATAGCAACATGTCTGAGCAATTGCTCATATCAGACAACTGCAACAAATTTTTAGAGCAACTAGACCAGTTGGAGATACGTCTTGATTGCATCGAACAAATTTGCAGAATTATAGACACAACAATTGACCAACTTTGCCAAACCATCACATCATATAACACAAATAAAATAAGAGGCACACAATGCTAACTGTAGTACAGGAAGCAACTCGTTTTGCTACATCCCTCGCTCATGTTAATAAACGAACAATTCGTGTAGTTCCATCTATGACACCAACACAGTTGATTAAACTACACCGTCAAACTGTAGGACGTTACGTTAAAAGGTCTACACCTGGTAGATTTGGATTACATCCACCTCGTTCTCTTTTTTCATCTAGACGGAGTTATCTCCCATCATATCCACGTAAATAATAAATTTCAGCGCTAATTTTTCATCTTTTCACCGAACATTAAGGAGGCATAAATACAATGAGTGTAATTGCAACACCTAATCATCAAACCCGTGTTCTCGACCCATATCAGCAGGTCGTTTATAGATACGACTCCGTTGATTCTCGCGTTTTCCTTTCAAGAGAAACAAATAAACTGCTCAGAACTATTAATGACGGTAAAGACATAGTCCTCAAAGGATTCGAAATAAAAGACATTACCAGAGACGAAAATGGCTTCACACTTACAGTTACAGGTGGTAGAGCCATACTTGATGATACATTTATTGAAGTTGATGAAGATACGACTATAACGGTTGATTATGCAACTGAAGGTGTACAGTACGATGCTGGTGGAAGCTTCTTGATTTTCTTATCATACAGATACTTACAGACT
>Ga0256838_1001419_pt1 | contig 11404 bp, 8 predicted proteins | sample 4571419metaG_FD_185978 | JGI IMG/M metagenome (GOLD analysis project Ga0256838, IMG submission 185978) | Hydrothermal vent microbial communities from Guaymas Basin, Mexico - 4571-419 | ecosystem: Environmental > Aquatic > Marine > Hydrothermal vents | place: Mexico: Guaymas Basin | collected... | reverse complement strand
AACTGCTGTTTACCCTCCCTATCTTCGTACATAACTTTAATTTTTTTATATCTTTTAGTTTTAGCACTCAGATTAGGGAAGTAAGCAGTCCTCTCTACTGGCTCAACAGTTCCTTCTCTTGTAAGAACTCTAGCATTAATGAGTTCAATATATTTGTCACTATCTTTAATAACAATCACATTATATGGCGACTCAATCTGAAAAGCAGCAAGAGCATTGAGATTATTTGCTTCTATAGTATCTTTTAAGTCCTGAATCAACTCAACGAGGGATGCATCAAAATGACGTACATTAGCACCAAACTCTAAACTTGGTGTTGTTGGATAGGTTGTTATCTCTTTAACCATTTTTATTCACCTAAACCAAATACATTTGAAAGAGTATTGATATAATTAAAATAACCTGTGATTGCTACAGCTTCTATAACCTGAACATCACTCCAGCCCATCTCTTTAAGTGCATCAATTTCCTCTTTTAAAATTTTATAGCTCTCTTTTCCAGACGCTTTAATACAAAAATTCAACAGTGCTTTATCTTTGTCACTATTGTTCATACTCTCTACACCTGCTAAAATCTCTTCTATTTTTTCTTCTGAGAGCCCTAACATTTTAGCGATGCTTTTATGTACATCTACACACATTTTACAGCCATTCTCTTTTGAGATAAGTAGGGCTATCGCTTCTTTAATCTCATAAGAAAGTGTCGTTTCATCAAGAAGATACTTTTGTATCATCCCATCTGTAGCGAAGTAAACTTTTTCATCTATCGCTAAAAGTTTAAAAATATCACCAAGTTTTCCTGTTTTTTCTAAAATAGGTCTTGCTTTGTCCTGAATGGAAGGAGACATCTCCTCAAATTCTGGTAGTTTTATGTGTGCCATTTTATTTCCTTTATTCAATTAGTGTAAAGTTGCACTTCACACTTGAAATTATATGCTATAATTCTTAATGAATTATTAATTAGGATTATATATGGATTACAAAATGTCTGAACTCGTGGCAAAAACGAATGTTCCTAAATCAACTATACTTTACTATATAAAGGAAGGACTTTTACCACAACCCATAAAAGTAAAAGCCAACCTCCACAAGTATGATGATGAGCATGTAGAACTTATTAAGTATATAAAATATATGAAAGAGGAGATAGGGAGTTCGATTGATGATATAAAGTCCATATTGAAGAATAAAAATGATTCATTTTCTAGTTCTTACTCTATGCTAGCCCCACTTATGAATACTCTTAGTGGAGAATCTACTTCATTAGAGCACTATACAAAAACGGATTTTATAGAACATTTTGACATAGAGGAGACGCTATTAAACCAACTTTTAAATGATAATATTTTAATCCCTTTAGATGAAAATAATTTCACACAAAAAGAGGCTTCAATAATAAATTTAGTAGAAAGTTTTATGGAAGTTGGAGTTGATTATACTATTTTAAAAGAGTACGTTAAACATGCAAAAATTATCTCTGAATTAGAGCAGAAAATGCAAAAGGATTTATGCAGTGTTAAGGGTGAAGATAACTTCTCAACACTATGGAAAATAATGTTTGAGACTCTTTTTAGCACAAAAGAGTATATTTTCAACCGTTCAACACACAAGGTACTTCACCACTCTTTAAAAGATGAGTTAAGCTAAGCAAGAGGAGAATAAAATGCAAAAAAAGAGACAGACAATATCACTAGTCTTAGGAAGTGGTGGTGCTAGAGGGTATGCACATATCGGTGTCATAGAAGAGCTTGAAAAACAAGGTTATGAGATAGCTTCCATCAGTGGTTCATCTATGGGTGCTTTAATCGGTGCTTTGTATGCTTGTGGAAAACTCCAAGAGTATAAAAAATGGGTACTTACTCTTGATATGCTAGATGTAGTAAAGTTAGTTGATTTTTCTTTAACTCGAAAAGGCATTATTCAAGGAGATAAAGTATTTGCTGTTATAGAGGAGATGATAGGTGATGTTCTCATTGAAGCATTACCCATATCTTATACGGCTGTAGCTACTGATATAATGAAACAAAAAGAGGTTTGGATTCAAAAAGGGAAACTGCTTGATGCAGTAAGAGCTTCCATCGCCATTCCTAGTATATTTACCCCTAAAGAGATTGATGGACGATATTTGGTTGATGGTGGAGTACTAAACCCTCTGCCTATTGCACCTACAATGTCTGATGCAACAGACTTAACGATTGCTGTCAGTTTAAACGCCATGAATACAAAAGAGTATAAAATAGAGATTCCAAAAAAAGAGCACGAGAAAGATACTAAAATAGAAAAAATATTTTTAGAAATATCTCAAAAAGCTGAACAATTTTTTATAAAAGAGGAAAAAACTGGTTTTGATAATATGGGAATGTTTAGTATTATGGGGAAAACTATAGATATTATGCAAAATGCTATATTAGAGTCTAAAATGGCTGGATATGCACCAGATATACTTATCGGCATTCCAAATGATGCTTGTGGGTTTTATGAGTTTAATCGTGGCTATGAGATGATAGAGCTTGGTCGAATTGTAGCAAAAGAGAGTTTTACTATGATAAAAATAGATAAATTTGGAGATATCTAGTGCAACATAAATATACCTTAAATCTTATAGTAACTTAATTCATTCTTAGTAAATTAATTATTTACTAAGTCAATACCTGATATACTTATCAATAAATTTTATAAATAGGTATTATAAATGAGTATAAAAGACAGAATGAATGAACTAAAAAAAGAGCTACTCCTTGAAGAAGCTTCCAAACAGTTTGAAGAGATAGGTTACGAACATATGAAAGTAGCAGACCTAGCCAAAACTGCGAAGGTTTCGGTTGGTACTATCTATGCACTCTTTAACTCTAAGGAGGGCTTGTATCTCTCTTACCTAGAGCATCAGATTAATAACTTCTTTGCTGAACTAGAAGATAGAGCTTTAGCTAAAGTAACTCCAAGTGAAAAGATACATACATTTATAGAGTTAAAATTTTCATACTATACTCAAAAACGTAAAGCCGTTGAGCATAGTGCTACAAACAATCCACTTTTTTTTAACACCTTAGTACAAGAGCATTCCCAAGCATTTCAAAAGATTTATGAGTATCTTGAAAAGTGTTTTATGGAACTAAATCCAAAAATAGATAAAGAGAAAGCGACAAGAATGGCATTTGCGATAAATGGCTTTAGTGATGGCTATATAAGTCTATGGCTCCAACTAGATGATGATTTGATGGAAAGAGTAGATGAAGTCTCAAGACTCTTTACAGATATACTAAAGGCTTGTCATGAACACTAAAAAATATAAAAAAAACATTGCTGGAAAACTAGCAGATACTTTTATAGAGCATCCACTTACTTTGATGCTTAGTATTTTTATCATCGCTATGGGTTACATAACTCTACAAATCTCACCAAGAGAAGCAAACCCTCAAATTGTTGTAGCTGGTGGGGCTGTAATCGTTCCTTATCCTGGAGTTAAAGCGAGTGAAATTCAAAAAGTCATAATTGAACCACTAGAGAGAAGACTTCGAGAAGTTGAAGGAGTTGAGGATATTTATGGAATTGCTCAAGATAACGTAGCTATTTTAAATGTTAAATTCTTTTTAGGAGAGGAGAGAGATAAGGCAAACTTTCGACTCTACAATAGCGTTCTTAGAAATGTTGACGTTTTACCAAGGGGGATAATGGCTCCCATAGTAAAAACAATGGATATAGATACGGATATCGCTATCGCTTCAATCGCTTTTTATCCTAAAGAGTCATCAATGCCAATGAGTGAGCTTTATAAGAGAGTCTCTAAAATACAGACAAAAATTAACCGTATTGAAGATGTCGCTATTACTGATCTCATAGGTGAGAGAAAAGAGCAGTACAACATAGAGGTAAATCTTCATAAACTCACAGCCTATCACCTCTCTTTAGGTCAGGTACTCAAAGCAGTAGAGGGCTTAACTGCAAGAACACCAGATATAACAGGAAGAACAAAAGATAATAAGCTAATAATTTTTGGGGTAAATAAAGCTATACGAAACGCCAATGATATAAAAAGTTTAATCATTACAACCTATGGAGGCTCTCCTATATACATACGAGATATAGCAACTGTTAGCAGAGCTGAGGAGATTCAAAATATGAAATCAGCGACACTGGTCTATGCCCAGAATGGTCTTGGCAATGAAGTGCCACAAACGACTATAAGTATCACAAAAAAACGGGGTGCAAACGTAGTAGAAGTAAATAGAGCAGTCTTCGCGTTTATGGACTCCATAAAAGCTGAGCTAAACAGAGATAAAATCGGCTTTATTATCACAAGAGATGATGGATATACTGCAAATCACTCTGTAAATGAACTTGTAATGCATATTGTAATATCTGTCATAATTATAGGTATTTTACTTATAGTTACACTGGGCTACAAAGAGGCGTTTATTGTTACGCTTACTGTTCCTATGATTATATCTTTAACGCTCTTTGCTGGTTATATGCTAGGGCAAAGTATCAACAAAATCTCACTGTTTGCACTTCTGCTTAGCCTTGGGCTTTTGGTTGATTCTGCCATTATTGTTATAGAGAACATCCACCGACATTTTCACGACCACGATGCAGGAAACAAAACAGTAAAAGAGATAGCAATCGCTGCAACAAATGAAGTAGGAAATCCTACAAACTTAGCAACCGTAGCCATAATTATGACCTTTCTTACTATGTTTTTAGTTGGAGGGACTGTCGGTCAGTACATAAGACCTATAGCCATATATGCTCCTTTAGCGATGTTTTTCTCGCTTATAGTTGCCTATATATTTACCCCATATTTTGTAAATAAACTTATGAACAAGGATGACTAAGATGAAAAAAAATAAAATTATAGAGTCATATGTATATGCACTTTTACAAAGCAAAACTAAAAAAGTATTTGCTATACTCTTTATGCTCCTTGCTTTAGTATCATCAGTTTTACTCATTACTTCTGAGGCAGTAAAAGTAAAACTACTTCCAAATCAGTTTGCAGACAACTTCTCTATCTACATAGATTTACCTGAGGGTAAATCTGTTTATGAAACCAAAGAGGTTACAAGCTGTATAGTCCAAACGCTTAAAAAAGAGGAGATTATTACAGATATGTCTATCTTTTTAGGAGAGAGTGCACCTGTAGACTTTTCAGCCATGATAAAAGGTCGCCTTTTTGACACTGGAGAAAATATAGCGAACATACTTGTAAATCTCAAAAAAGAGCATGAGAGAGAGGAGAGTTCTGTTGCAGCAGTTCATAGACTGAGACCTATCATTCAACAAAACTGCTCAATGCATGATGCCAATATTAAATTTGTTCAGTCTCCTGCTGGACCTCCTTACTTAGCTGCTGTTGTTTTGGAAGTGACAAGTGATGATAAGCAATCCTCAATGGAGAGACTCGCTTACAAACTTGAAAATATATTTAAAACAACTGAGGGTATAGTAGATGTTGATGTTCTAAGTGATGCAAATTTTCAAAGATATAAGATCTCTTTAAATAGAGAAAAAATAGTAAAATCACATCTTCAACTAGACCAAGTAAAAAAGATACTCTATCTCTCTTTTGAAGGGATGAATATAGCCTACTCAAATGATGAAAATGCTCAAAATCAGATACCAATTCATCTCGTTCTAAACACTAAAACAAAGCTTTTTAGTAGTGCAGATAAAGAAGAACTCTTAAATAAATTTTCTGAAATAAAACTCATGAATGCAATGGGTATGCTTGTGCCACTGAGTGAACTTGTAACAGTAAACGCAGCACAAAATAAGCATAAAATAGTCTCTAAAAACTTATCTCCGCTTATAAATGTAGTCGGTGATACTGATAATGTGAGTCAGATATATGCACTTCTTGATATAAGAGAGAAGATAGAGAGTGAACTCAACGATGAGTATGAGATAGAGAAGAGTGGCTTACTAGACTTTAAGTTAAAAGATAAAAAAACAGATGAGAAATTTATGCTTCACTGGGATGGAGAGCAGAAGGTCTCGATGGATACTGTTACAGATTTAAGTATGGCTCTTGGGGTTGCTATAGTCGTTATATTTTTTATGATGGTTATCTACTATGAGAACTTCTCTCTTGCTACAGCCATTGTTTTAGCTAGTTTTATATCTGTTGTAGGTGTGATTTATGCGCATCTTATTTGGGATATATTTACTCCTACAAATTTTTATATGACAGGAACTTCCCTTATAGGATTCATCGCACTTATAGGGATCAACTCAAGGAACTCTCTTTTAATTATAGACTTTGCGAAGCAATTAATCCACGAAAATCATTTAGATGTGGATAGAGCCATCGCAGTATCGGTAAACACAAGAGCAAAACCAATACTCCTTACCGTACTTGCAATTATATTTGCCAGTGCCTTGTTAACAATGGACCCTGTATTTGGTGGTCTCGGTGTAGCACTTATAGGAGGGACATTAGCCGCTTATGCAGTCTCACTCTTTATAGTTCCTATAATTATTCAAACACCACTACATAAAATATATTCAAAGTAAGTTAAAGTTAAGGGTAGAAGAAAACAATAATAACTATTGCAATTTCTTCAAGCCTTTTATCCAAGATTGCATCCATGCATTCACTTCTGGTCTTGGAGTCTCTAAAAATTCTAAAATAAAACTATTTTGTGTTTCAATCATTGCAATGGATTTTGGTCTAAATGCTAAAATATCTACTCTTTTTATTGTATGCCCAAAGCAAAATATTAAATTTTTAGCATCTAAAATAGTATCTAAAATTTCACCATTTGCTTGTTTTGTATGTTCAAAGTGATCAAAAACAGTAATAAAAACTGCTTCTGGATTTTCTTCAATTTGCAATTTAAAATATTTTATAATTTCAGATATATTTGAAACATTAGTCTCACTTTTTAAAATTTCCATAGCATACATAGGATGTATATCTAATAGTATTGATTTTGTCATAATTTTCCTTTTTCTAAATTATATCTACTAATTTCTTTGCCTTTAGTTTAGGAATGCTTAAAACCTGTAATCCGTCAAAACTCGCATATAGTTCGCTCTCTCATAAGCAGCAGGATTACTTGTATGTGCTAAAGAGATACTCCCTTTCATCTGCTCCATAGAAGTGTACTCTCTCTCTTTCATCCATTGTTTTAGTTTTTTAAGAGTTTTTTTAATGTGCTTTGGAGATTTTTCCATCACTACCCCTACCATAGCTACAGCATCCGCACCACTCATCATCGCTTTGAGTATATCTTTGTGATTTCTTACACCAGTAGAGATACATAAAGAAGCATCTATACTGTTATGTAAAATAGCACTCCAACGCAGAGACTCACTCATATCTTGCGAAGATGTGTTTCGTATGGAGTGAAGAGAGTCTAAGTTCTCTAAGTCTATATCTACCCCTACTGCTCTATCGAAAAGGACTAAGGCATCTGCTCCAGCCTCGGAAAATCTTTTTGCCATATTTGCAGGAGCTGAAAAGACAGCATTCATTTTTACACTCACAGGAATAGTAACAACTTCTCGAACAGCTTTAAGTGTATCTATATACATAGCTTCTATCTCTTGTGAACTTAGCTCCATGTCCGTAGGAATGTAAGTAATGTTTAACTCCAAAGCATCCACTCCAGCCTCTTGTAGTTTTGTGGCATACTTCACCCAACCACCACTACTCACACCATTTAAAGAGGCGATGATAGGAATACTTACAGCTTGTTTGAGTTTTACTATCTCTTCTAAGTAGTGTTCAGACTCTAAGTTACTTAAAGTTACTTCAGGAAAGTACCCAAGTGACTCAGCATAATCCTCACTGCCTTTAAATATAAAGTGATCCATCTCATGCATCTCATGGTTAATCTGCTCTTCAAAGATAGAGTGAAGTACAACTGCTGCTGCACCATTTTTCTCTAACTCTAAAATGGACTCTACTGTCGCAGTAAGAGGAGAAGCCCCAATGATAATGGGGTTTTTAAGTTTTAAACCCATATATGTTGTTGTTAAATCCATCTTATTTCTCCTCTTTTTTTTCAAATGATTTTTCTAAATCTTTATAGCGTTTATACATACTCTGTGCATGGTCTCGTGCTGTTTGTAGGTAGGTGAGAGCATTGTTAGCATCGAGTTTTTCTACCATCTTAAAACGTGTCTCTTGGTACATAAAGTTTTTCACATCTATTTTTGGTTTTTTATAATCCACTTTCATAGGGTTTTTACCCTCTTTAAGAAGCACTGGGTTATATCTAAAAGTTGCCCATAAACCACTATCTACTGCAAGTTTTTGATGATCCATACCGTAACGAAGGTCATAGCCATGTGCCACACAGTGTGAGTAAGCTATGATAATAGAGGGACCATCATAAGCCTCAGCCTCTACAAAAGCTTTGACAGTTTGAGCATCACTTGCACCCATAGCCACGCGAGCTACATAAACATCTCCATAAGCTATAGCCATCATTGCTAAATCTTTTGGTATTTGAGGTTTTCCACCTGCGGCAAATTTTGCAACGGCTCCCGTAAAGGTCGCCTTACTCTGTTGTCCACCTGTGTTTGAGTAAACTTGGGTATCTAGGACTAAAATATTTACATTTTTACCACTTGCTAAAACATGATCGACGCCACCATAACCAATGTCATAAGCCCAACCATCACCACCAATCATCCAAACAGATTTTTTCACCAAATAATCAGCAAGTTTGTTTAGTCTCTGTGCCTCATCACCTTTCATTGTAGAGAGAACAGCTTTAAGCTCCTCAACACGTCGGCGTTGTTCAAATATCTCTGGCTCTGTTTTTTGCTCACTCTCTAAAAGTGCTTCACTCAGCTCTTCACCAATATTCTCTTTTAAATTACTCAAAGCTTCTCTTGCATTATGAGTATGCTTATCTATGGCAAGACGAAAGCCTAAACCAAACTCAGCATTATCTTCAAAAAGAGAGTTTGACCATGCAGGACCTCGCCCCTCACTATTTTTTTTCCAAGGAGTTGTTGGAAGATTTCCTCCGTAAATAGAAGAACATCCTGTGGCGTTTGCTACGACCATTCTATCGCCAAAGAGTTGTGAGGCTAGTTTGATGTATGGCGTTTCTCCACACCCAGGGCAAGCGCCACTAAACTCAAAAAGAGGTTCTAAAAACTGTGTCTCTTTCGCTTTTGCATGGTCGAGTCTGCTTCTGTCATAAGCTGGAAGTTTTGTGAAACTCTCCCAAAGCTCTGCTCCACTCTCTCTTATTGGCTCTTGTGGTGTCATATTTATCGCTTTAAGATTTGTTTGCGATTTGTTTTTCGCTGGACAGACCTCAACACAGAGAGTACAACCCGTACAATCCTCTACAGCTACTTGAATAGTAAACATCTCATTTGCATCAAATGTTTTCCCTTTTGCTTTTGTATAGAGAAAGTTATCAGGCAGATCTTTAAGTAACTCTTCATCCACAACCTTAGAGCGAATCGCCGCATGAGGACAGACAATCACACACTTATTACACTGTATACAACTCTCAGGATCCCAAAAAGGCACCTCTAAAGCAGTGCTACGTTTTTGATACTGAGAAGTCCCACTCTGCCAAGTTCCATCGGAAGGCATTGCTGAAACGGGCACTTCATCCCCATCTCCTGCTATGAGTTTTTGTGTCACTTCCTCTACGAACTTGTCAAAATCACCCTTAATAAGTGGTCGCATTGCCACACCACCAACTGGCTCTTTTGGTACAGCAACTTCATAAAGATTTGCAAGAGTATTATCTACTGCTTTAAAGTTCATCTCTACTATCTGCTTACCTTTTTTACCGTAAGTTTTCTCTATAGAGCTTTTTATCTTCTCTATAGCATCCTCTTTTTCTAAAATACCTGAAAGAGCGAAGAAACAGGTCTGCATAACAGTGTTTATCTTTCTTCCCATATTACTCTGCTTTGCTACCCTACTCGCATCTATGGCATAGAACTTCAGTTTTTTCTCTATGATAGTTTTTTGCACATCTAATGGAAGTTTTGAGAAGAGTATCTCTTTAGAAAATGGAGTATTGAGAAGAAAAGTTGCCCCCTCCTCTGCATGTTTTAAGATGTCAAACTTCTCTAAAAAGACACTCTGATGACATGCTATAAAGTTTGCTCTCTCAATGAGATAACTAGACTTTATAGGCTCTTTTCCAAAGCGTAGATGTGAAGTAGTCATAGAACCAGACTTGTTAGAGTCATATACAAAGTAGCCCTGTGCATAATTTGGCGTTTGTGTTCCTATGATTTTTATAGAGTTTTTATTTGCTCCTACTGTTCCATCACTTCCAAGTCCAAAGAACATTCCTCTAAATACACCCTCATTTGGTACAAAAAAGTTTTTATCCCATTTGAGAGAAGTATGTGTTACATCATCATTTATTCCTATAGTAAAGTGATTTTTAGGTTTAGCTTTTCCTAGTTCATCATAAACGGCTTTTATCATAGCAGGTGTAAACTCTTTTGAAGAGAGACCATAACGACCACCGATAATACGAGGCATAGCAAAGCCTAAAGTATCATTTTCTCTGAGTTCATTAAGTGCAGCTATGACATCAAGATAGAGTGGTTCACCTAAAGAACCTGACTCTTTTGTTCTATCTAAAACAGCAAGTGACTCTACTGTTTTTGGCAATACTGCTAAAAAGTGTTTTATAGAAAATGGTCTATAGAGTCTTACTTTTAAAACACCCACTTTCTCATCTTGAAGTGTCAAGTACTCTACTGTCTCTTCAACACTATCACAACTTGAAGCCATAAGGATGATGACTTTCGTAGCATCCTTTGCGCCGACATAATCAAAGAGCTTATACTCTCTTCCCGTGATTTGTGCAAACTTTTCCATACTTTTTTGCAGTATCTCTGGAAGTTTTTCATAGTAACTATTTACACTCTCACGCCCTTGAAAGTAAACATCAGGATTTTGTGAAGTCCCACGGATAAAAGGCTTATCAGGAGTTAAAGCACGACTTCTATGTGCATGAACTAGCTCTTCATCTATCATCTGCTTCATTATATCTTGGCTTAAAAGCTCTATTTTACTTACCTCATGAGAGGTTCTAAAACCATCAAAAAAGTGTAAAAAAGGTATGCGAGACTCTAAGGATGCAGCTTGTGATATAAGTGCAAAGTCATGTGCCTCTTGTGCATTTACTGAAGCTAAAAGTGCAAAACCAGTTTGGCGTACACCCATTACATCACTATGATCTCCAAAGATAGAGAGTGCTTGAGCTGCAAGTGAACGAGCTGCTACATGAAAAACTGTAGGTGTGAGTTCTCCAGCTATTTTATACATATTTGGTATCATAAGTAAAAGACCCTGAGACGCAGTAAAAGTAGTTGTTAAAGCACCCGTTTGTAAAGCTCCATGCACAGTACCACTCGCTCCACCCTCACTCTGCATCTCCATAATCTCAGGCAAACCACCAAAGATG
>Ga0256838_1001414_pt1 | contig 11431 bp, 9 predicted proteins | sample 4571419metaG_FD_185978 | JGI IMG/M metagenome (GOLD analysis project Ga0256838, IMG submission 185978) | Hydrothermal vent microbial communities from Guaymas Basin, Mexico - 4571-419 | ecosystem: Environmental > Aquatic > Marine > Hydrothermal vents | place: Mexico: Guaymas Basin | collected... | reverse complement strand
TAATTTCCTCTATTGATATTCTTTTTCCGCCGTTTATGAATACGGCCGAATTTTTAGAAAGATATTTAAAATGATTTTTAATTTCATTAAGAGTAATTTCATCGATTTTTTCCCCTATTACGGGAATCTCCAATGGAGTGTTTTTAAACATAACTTTATATAAATTGACAGAAGCGATATAGTCGTTATTGTTTTTTAAGTTTTCTTTTTTGGCTTTAATTTCTTTTTTCGTTTTTTCGAAAGCTTCTTTTGTAAAATTAGGGTTTTGCAACAGTTCTAAAAGCTTTTTTATGGCAAAAAAGGATTTTTCGTTCAAAAACACCGTCGATACGCTTATAAATTCTTTATTTGCGCTGAGAGTTAAATTTACCGCTTTTTCTTCGAGTATAGAATAAAACTTTTCTTTTTCTTTAGCGGTCCCTTTTGTATTTAGCATATAAGATAAAAAATTAGAAACACCATCTTTTGCATATATGCTTCCTGTGTTTTTAAAAACTATCTCAAAAATCGTTCTTCCAAGTTTATCTTTTTCATAAATCAAATACATTATTTTTTCCTTTAATTATGTGAATTTAATAGTAAAAAAGCGCTGTTTTCAAGAATTATCGCTTTTGTTATAATTTCTCTTATATCTCTTGTTTTTATAAATACCCCGTAACCTATGATAATAATAATATCGTTTGTTTTGAGATATTTAGAAATAATAAACTCTTTATTTTCTTCCCATTCCTGAATATTTCCCATTTCTATAATAGGAATTTTACCTAGTTTCTTTTTACCTAAGAAATCTATCGGATTAAGACTTATATGATGGTTAAGGGCAAAAGTCATAACGTTTATGGGAAAAATATTTGCTATAGCTTTTGTATTTGAGAGCTGCTCATAAATTTTGGAATGTATTTTTACGTCTTCGCTTGCTTCTTTCCATGCCATATCTTCGTGTAAAATATGAACTTTTTTTATGAAGTCCTCTTCGAGATAGTGTTTGTTTCTTTTGTTTATAATCATCTGGTCTGCTTTAAGCTTTAAAGAAAGACTGCCTATGCCGATATTTATAAAATTTTTATTAAAAAGCTCTTTTGCCGTTAAATAGTATTCGTCCATAATGGTTTTTGTAATCAAAATCCGCCTTTTTTGATACAATTATAACAAAACAATAAATGGAAAAAGCAGTAATGGAAGAGTTAAAAACACCTCATATACCGGTTTTGTTAAAAGAAACAGTTGATTTGTATAAAGATATAAAAGATGGGTATTTTGTTGATTGTACTTTGGGTTTTGGAGGGCACAGCGAAGCTATTTTGGAAAAGTATCCGCATATAAAGCTTATAGGAATAGACCAGGATAAAGAGGCTATGGAATTTGCCAAAAAAAGACTATCAAAATATTCAAACAGAGTGGAATTTATAAACAAAAGAGCCAGTGAAGCTTTAAAAGAGTTAAAAGGTCTTCCTATAAGTGGAATTTTGGCCGATATAGGAGTTAGCAGTTATCAGCTCGACAATCCTGAGAGGGGATTTACGTTTGATAGCGACATCCTTGATATGAGAATGAATCCCTCTCAGGATTTCAGTGCTAGGGATGTTGTCAATTTTTATGACAGACAATCTTTAGAGGAGATTTTAAAAAAATACGCCGAAGAGAGAAGATATAAAAAAATAGCCGATTTTATAGTTAAAAACAGACCTATAAATTCAAACAGAGAGCTTAGCGAAATTCTTATGAAAGCCGGACTTAGAGATAAAAAACAGCTAGCACCGGTATTTCAGGCAATAAGAATAGAAGTTAATAATGAATTAAAAGAACTTGAAAACATATTGGACGAAGCCGAAAAGATATCACAAGAGGGTAGTATTTTGGGAATTATTACGTTTCATTCTTTGGAAGACAGAATAGTTAAAAACAGGTTTAAAGAGTGGTCTAAAAAGTGTATATGTCCGCCTGAGGCTATAAGATGCGAATGCGGCGGCAATCATCAAAAAGGTGTTATTCTTACAAAAAAACCAATAACCGCCTCAAAAGAGGAAATAGCTAAAAATCCTAGAAGCAGAAGCGCTAAACTCAGAGGGTTTATGTTTAAAGGTAACCGATGAAAGAAAGAGAAGTTCTTTTAGGGGAAGTTGAAAAAGTAATAGAAAGAGACCGGATATCAATTTCCATTATCAAAAACGTGATTTTTATTATGATATTTTCTCTTGTATTATATATTCCGAAAATTTATGTATCAAACCAGATTTATATCTATTCAATAAAAATAAACAAACTTATAAACGAATATTATTCTTTAAAAGCCGAAAATTCTATTTTAAAATCAAAAATAGAGAAATTAAAATTTAAAAACAGACTTAATATATTCTCTTTTTAACTTCTTTTGTTACAATTCGCATAAAAAAGAAGGAATATGAAAAAATTTATAGAGTTTTTTATAAAACATCCCGCATTTACGCATACTCTATTTATTGTTGTTATTATTTCCGCTATATTGGCTTACAGGAATGTTCCAAAAGAGCTTTTTCCACCCGCTACGCTTGATAAAATATTAATACGGGGTGCTTATACTGGAGCTAGTCCTGAGACGCTGGATAAAATGGCGGTATCTCAGATTGAGGACGATTTAAAAACATATCAGGAGGTTTCCTCCATAGAAAGTGTAATAAGCAACGGAAATTTTGTAATTACCGTTAATTTAAAACCTAGTGCAAACAAACTTGAAATGGTTAACGAATTTAAAAGCGTAGTTGCGAATATAAAAAGAGACTTGCCAAACGATATGGACGAGCCTACCGTTACCATAGCAAAAAAAGCATTTCCTTTAATGTTTATTTCGGTTGCAAGTGAAAAACTGAGTAAAGACGAACTTTTAAAAATCTCAAAAGAGATAAAAAAGAAATTAAGTCGTTTTAAAGATTTAAGCCGAATAGATATAAGAGGGGAGAGTGATAAAAATATATATTTTATTTTGGATAATAAAAAAATAGAAGCTTTAGGAATAAATAAAACGAATTTGATTCAGGCTCTTTCTTCTTTAAGCACTATTTTTCCTATAGGGAAAATAGAAGGTAAGAAACATTATTTTTTGAGTATGCATACCCAAAATATTAATGATTTTAATTCTACTCTTATAAAGGTGGGAAATATTGTAATAAGGCTTAAAGATATTGCAAAAATAACTTCCAAATATGAAAAACCTACTCAAATAGGAAAATACAACGGAGTGCCAAATCTTACCATTGATGTAAGAAAAGGAGAAAGCGGAGACGCGATAGCCCTTTCTAAAAAAATAAGGGAAATTTTAAAAGAATATCATCAAAAACATCCGGAAGTTTTTTTTGGAATTTCAACCGATACGAGCAAATGGGTAAGAAACAGGTTTAATACGGTTGTCAGTAATATAATTTTTGGACTTATTTTGGTATTTTTGGTTATGTGGGTGTTTTTAAACTGGAGAATTTCTTTGGTTGTAACTCTTGGAATTCCAACCTCTTTTGCCATTGCGGTTATATTTTTGGATTATTTGGATTTTTCCCTAAATCTTCTTTCAATGCTAGGTGCTTTGATAGCCCTCGGGATGATTGTGGATGAGGCTATAGTGGTTGGGGAAAATATTTACAGACATATGGAGATGGGTAAAAGTAAATTTCAGGCGGCTGTCGAAGGTACGCAGGAAGTTTTCTGGCCGGTGGTAGCCGCCGCTATGACTACCGTGTTGGCTTTTATGCCTATGCTTTTGATAAAAGGGGAAATAGGGCTGTTTATAAAAATTCTTCCTTTAATGATTACTATTTTGATTCTCAGTTCGTTATTCGAGGCTTTTGTTTTTTTACCTCTGCATTCTAAAGAGATTTTAAAAGTTGTTCCTTCAAAAAAAGAAATTTTCTGGGAAAAGTTTCAAAACTTTTATAAAAAAATACTTTTTATCTTCTTTAAGTTTAGATATTTAACGTTGGCTTTTTTTTTAATTGCAGTTCCTGTAATGCTTGGGGTTGGTTTTAAACATTCAAAATTTCAGCTTTTCCCCGATTTTGACGCCAGTCAGATATATGTAAACGGTAAGGTGGATACCAATTATACGATAACCCAGACGGCGGAGATTATTAAGCCGATAGAAAATATATTAAAAAAATATCTTGGAGAAGACGTTGAAGGGTTTACGACCGTTGTGGGTATGAAAATGAACAATAAAGGAGAAGCCAACACAGGAGAGAACTATTTTCATATTTTTGTCGATTTAAACGATAAAAAACCAAACGATTTTTATAATAAATATATAGCTCCCATTTTTCAGCCTATAAAGGTTGAAAATCAAAAAAGAGTGCACACAGCCCAGGAACTTGCCGCTATTTTTAAAAAAGAGTTTAAAAGGCTTAAAGTAAGCGGACTAAAAGAGTTAAACGTAATCGTTCCTCAGGCGGGGGTTGTTAAAAGTGACGTTGTTATAAGTATAGGAGGCAAACAGCAAGAAGAGATTTTAAAAGTAATCAGAGCTCTTGAAAACGAAATGAGAAAAATAAGAGGGGTTTATAATATTTACGATGATGCCGAACTGGGAGCGGACGAGCTTAAAATTAAGATAAACGAATACGGCGAGAAGCTGGGATTTACGGAAGTTAATGTTTATAATGCGTTAAGAGGATTTTTTTCCGAAGCCGAATTTGCCAAAACGTTTAACAAAGAGGGGGTTGTAAAAATTGTGTTTAAGGATAAAAATAAAGATAAAATAGAAGAACTTAAATATTTCAGATTAAACATCCCCGGAAGCGGAGAGTATATTGAACTTAATAAAATAGCCGATTTTGAGATAAAAAAATCTTTTAAAAAAATCCATAAATATGACGGAATAGCAGCAAAAAGCGTTTATGCGAGTCTTAATAAAAAAATAATCACTACCGCAGAATTTTATAAAAAAATAACTCCTTTTTTAGAAAAAATAAAAAAAGAAGGTTTTAAGGTTATTATAGGAGGGGCTGCTAAAACCAGTAAAAAGTTTATGGAGGATTTAAAAGAGGCATTGGTGGTTGCCGTGCTTTTAATCTTTTTGGTGTTGATTTTAATGTTTGATTCGGTTATACTGCCTTTTGTCGTTATTTCCGTAATACCTCTTTCATTTTTAGGAGTGATTATAGGAAATATGATTATGGGTATGAATATGACAATGCTTGGGATGATAGGTATAGTGGGACTTGCCGGGGTTGTTGTTAATGACGGTATTGTTATGGTTGATTTTATAAAAAAAGCTAACAACCTTGAAGAAATACTTAATAAAGCGTCTCAGAGGTTAAGACCTATACTTTTAACATCCATTACTACGTTTTTCGGACTTTCAACACTTATGTTTTTCCCTTACGGACAAAGCGCTATTTTGCAACCTTTGGCAATTGCCCTTGGGTTTGGTCTTATGTGGGGTACGCTTCTTAATCTCTTTTATCTGCCCGTATTTTATTATATACTTAATAAAAACAGAATTTCAGGTAAAAAAGGTATTTTTAATATATTTAAAGGAAAAAAGTGAGGGTATATTTTAAGACTTTTGGTTGCAGGAGCAATATTTTCGATACGGAGCTTATGAAAAATTTAGTAAACGCAGAGGTGGTAAAAAATGAAAACGAAGCCGATTTGATTATTGTGAACTCATGTACCGTTACCAATTTTGCCGACAGGGATTTAAGAAGCTATATAAATAAGTGGCAAAATAAAAATATTATTTTAACTGGATGCGGTGCCTATACGCAAGGCGAGAGATTATTTAAAGAGGGAAAAATTAAAGCGGTCTTGGGACATAAATATAAAGAAGAGATAAATAAATTTTTGGATTTTAGAGGTATAAAACTTGGGGATTTTAATTTTATAAACAAAAAAATAGTGGAGAATTTTGATAAAACAAAAGCTTTTGTAAAAATTCAGGAAGGATGCGATTTTGAGTGCGCTTATTGTATAATTCCAAAAGTAAGAGGGGGGGCAAGAAGTCTTGATGAAAATCTTATTTTAGATGAAATTAAAAAATTAAGGGACAAAGGCATCAGTGAATTTGTCTTAACAGGTATTAATATGGGAAGTTACGGAAAGGATACTGGTACATCCCTTAGCCGTCTAATTGAAAAAATTAGTGATATAAGAGGGGTTAAAAGAATAAGGCTTGGAAGTTTAGAACCTGGCCAGATTGATGAAAGATTAATTGAATTAACCCAAAACGGCGTGCTTGAGAAACATCTTCATATCGCTTTACAGCACACAAGCGACAGGATGCTTAGAATTATGAAAAGAAGAAACAGGTTGTCTTCTACACTCCCTTTGTTTGAGAAACTTTCTTCTTTAGGTATTGCTTTAGGTACGGATTTTATCGTAGGACACCCAGGAGAGAGCGAAGAGATATGGTCAGAAGCACTTGAGAATTTTAAAAAATATCCTCTAACTCATATTCATATTTTCAGATATTCTCCAAGAGACGGGACTTTAAGCGCAAAGATGAAACAGGATGTAAGGGGTGATACGGCTAAAAAAAGAGCTAAAATCTTAGAAGAAATCGTTAAAAAAAATAATTATAATTTCAGAAAAGAAAAAGGGGAGCTTTTAGTGCATATAGAGGATTTTAAAAACGGATATTCAACAGGGTATGACGAATATTACAATAAAATGAAAATAAAAAAAGAGTTTCAAAAAGGAGAGTGGGTGAGAGTTAAAGATTATAACGTAAAGGAAGAGGGAAATGTCAAAGAATAAAAATCTGGCGGTTATATCGGTAATAATAGCAATTTTAACAGCTCTTTTGATTAGTGCGGGTATTAAATCGGGAGATTTAAACGCAAGTGTGCTTTTTTCTCAGATTGTAGGGGTTATTATTGTTTTTGCATTTTTTATATTTTTTATTTTGCTTGTTAAAAAACTGGCTCCCCAACATCAGCCTCCTCAACAGGTACAGGTTGAAATGAATACGGGAATTGAGAAAGATTTTGTAATAAGGCCGATTACTTCAAATTATACGTTTAAAGACGTGGCCGGTATTAATGAGGTAAAAGAGGAACTTATAGAAATAGTGGATTTTTTAAAAAATCCTGAAAAATATAGAAATTTTGGGATAAATCTTCCAAAAGGAGTACTTCTTGTTGGGCCTCCGGGAGTCGGTAAGACGTTAATCGCAAAAGCTTTAGCCGGAGAGGCCGGTGTGCCGTTTTTTTATCAAAGCGGTAGCAGTTTTGTCCAAATGTATGTGGGAGTGGGAGCTAAAAGGGTTAGGGATTTGTTTTCAAAAGCAAAAGCCATGGCTCCGAGTATTATTTTTATCGATGAAATCGATGCTATAGGAAAGGCCAGGGGTAATCTCAGAAACGACGAAAGGGAAGCTACGTTAAATCAGCTTTTAACCGAAATGGACGGATTTGAGGGAAGTGAGGGGGTTATCGTAATAGGTGCTACAAACAAGGTTGATTTACTTGATGAAGCGCTTCTTAGACCCGGAAGGTTTGACAGGCGTATATTTGTGGAACTTCCAGGCCTTAAAGACAGAATGGAGATATTAAAAGTTCATCTGAAAAACAAGCCTTTTAAAGGAAATCTTGAAAATATAGCAAAAATGACGGTAGGTTTTAGCGGGGCGGCTCTGGCTTCTTTGGTAAATGAAGCTAGTATTTATGCGTTAAAACAAAATAAACCTTTTATAGAAGAGAGCGATTTTTATGCCGTAAAAGATAAAGTTTTAATGGGTAAAAAGAGATTAAACACCTATTCTCCTAAAGAAAAAGAGATACTAAGTTATTATCAGGCTGCAAAAGCCGTAATAGCAGACTGGCTCGGGGTTGATTTTGAGAGAATATCGCTTGTAAAAGACGATTTCAAAGAAGAGGATAAAGAGATTATCTCAAAAACGGAAATAATGAGCAAAATCGAAACTCTTTTAGCAGGAAGAATAGCCGTAGAAGACAGATTTAACGAAAAATATTCAAACGCCCATAAGGATATAAAAAAAGCCCGCGAGCTTGCTTTAAGGATGATAAAAGATTACGGTATGGGTGAGAATATAGTTGGGGATGAGAGTGAGGTTGCAAAAATATTGGAAGATGCGTATAAAGAAACAAAAGTTTTATATGACAGTAATCTTCCGGTTATAGAAAAAGTATATGAAAAAATGCTCAAAGACGAAATTATCCATAAAGAGGATATGAAAAAAATAAGAGATGAAATATTTTAGCGGTTTTTGTCTTTGCGGTGAAAAAGAGCTTTTTAAAGAGTATATCGAAGATAAAGAGTTTGTAGTCGCAGGCTTTAGTAAAGGAGCCCAGGAAGCTTTGGATTATGTTTTAAACACGAATAAAAGAGTGGATAAACTTCAGCTTCTATCTCCGGCTTTTTTTGAGTATAATGAGAAAATTATTGAATTAAATCTGGAAGCCTTTAAAAAAGATAAAGAGAAATATATAAAAAATTTTTTAAAAAAGGCCGGAATTCCAGATATGAAATATATATGTAATTGCAGTTTTGAGGAGCTGAAAAAATTATTTACTTTTAAATGGGAAAAAATAGAACAGATAAAAGATATAAAAATAGAAATATTTTTAGGAGAATATGATAAAATTTCGGCTTCAAAAAAAGCCTATAAGTTTTTTAAACCGTATGGAGACGTGTATTTTATAAAAAAAGCAAATCATTTTTTAAGGAGTTAAATTGCACCAGCGGCAGAAAATCGAAGAAAACAGGTATATTGAGATTTTTAAGGATTATTGGGATATAATAGTTGGTTTTTCTTCTCTTCCTTTTGCTATTGTTTTTCATCTTAAAGGATTTCATATCTTAGCTACTTTTTTTGCGGCTATAGGTATAGGAAGCCTTGCGGTTACTATTTCGGAAATAGCCGAAATTTTGGCTGAGAGATTCGGAGAACCTTTTGGCAGTATGATTTTAACGTTTAGCGCCGTTTTAGTTGAGATATTAATTCTTTTTATGGTTATTTTGGAAGCAAAACATCATCCCGAAGTGCTAGAAACGGTTAAAAACGGTATAGTTGCCACCGTTATAGTGGATTTAAATGCTCTTTTAGGACTTGCCGTATTTGTAGGGGGACTTAGTTTTAAAGAACAGGTTCATAACGAGGATACTTCGGCAAGTTATACTACCGTTCTTTTTGTTGCAGCGGCTATGCTTTTGGTCCCTACTACGATATCTCTTCATTCAAGCGAAGAGGCTTTATTTAAAGCCAGCGTAATTATAGCCGTTCTTTTAGTTGTTTTTTATTTTTTTATTTTCAGATTTCAGACGGATACACATGTTCATTTTTTTAAATTTAAAAAAAGAAGCCGTGTTAAAAGATATATAAAAGAAGATGAGGATGATGATTATTATTTTGATAAAAAATCAAATTTGTTTAATATTTTGTTTTTAGTTTTTTTATTAGTATTGATAGGAATTCTCTCCGAAATATTTGCAAATGACGGGGTAATTGTTTTTAAGGAATTTGGTTTGACTGCCGGGTTTGTTGGGATTTTAATAGCGTTCGTAACGGTTGCTCCGGAGCTTTTTACGGCAATTAGAGCAGCTAAAAACGATGAAATGCAGCGTGTTATAAATATTGCGATGGGAGCGAGTACGGTTAGTATTCTTTTAACCGTTCCGGCACTTATATTCCTTTCTATGATAGTTGGGATAAAACTGACCCTTGATTTTACCCCTCTTCAGGTCGGGGCTTTACTCTTGACTATTTTGCTTGTATGGAAAACTACGGAAGACGGAGAGACCAACTATCTTGAAGGTCTCTCGCATTTGATGATATTTTTAAGTTACGCGGTTATAGCTATTTTTTATTAGCGGATTGCAAAAATAAAAATTACGGTAATAAAAAAATATCGTAAAATATTTAAAAATTGAGGATTTACCTGAAAATTTTCAAAAAAATTTTCTGAGAATTTTAAATACTCTTTCATTGCTTTTTCCTTTTTTTAAGGGAGAAGCAAAAAATATTCCTAAAGCAGTTTTTTAGGAGGCATTTTTGATATTTCTAAAATTACTTTTTTTCCTTCTATTTTTATTTTATATTCAAATAAATTTACTATTTTATTTACTAAAAACATACCCATACCGCTTTTGGGGTCTTTGTTTGATTTTAATTGATTAAAAAAGTCGAATATTTTTATTTTTTCTTTTATTTCCTCTCCGTCGGTTTCTATTATTATATAAATTTTTTCGTTTTTCGGCACTATTTTTATCTCTATTTTTTCTTTGGAAAATTTAAGGGCGTTTAGGTATAAAATATCCATTAAAAGAGTAAACAGTTTTTTGTCGGTATTAATTATAATTTCTTTTGAAGGCATTTTAAAAGAAATTTTTTTATTGTAAATATTTTTGTATTTTCTAAACAAAAAACTCAGAAGTTTAGGAACGTTTAGAGGCTCTATCTGAATTTTCGCCTTTTTGTTTTTTAAATCTATTAGCGTTTTTAATATATCTACCATTCTTTGAATATTTAACCCATTTTTTCTTAGATGGATATTGTAAATTTTTATTCTGTTTATGTCTGGTGATGGGGAGTTTAGTTCTTTTTCTATCAGAGCAGAGTATTTATTTATGGAAAAAGCCGGATTTTTAAGTTTTTTAAGGAAATATTCAAGAAGATTGTTTATAAAATTTTCCTGTTCTTTTTGAAGCTGCATTCTTTTTGTCAAATCCTGTCTTATAGCGATAAATTCTTTTATTTCGTCCTTTTCGTCTTTAATGGGAATAATATTTGCCAAGACATAATATTCTCCCCCGTCTTTTTTTCTGTTTTTTATAACCCCTCTGAAAATTTTTCCTTTTTTTATAGTATCCCACATTTTTTTAAACACGGCTTTTGGCATATCGGGATGTCTTACTATATTATGGGGTTGTCCTATAAGTTCTTCTTTTTTGTAACCTGAGATTTTTTCAAACATTTTATTGGCGTCTGTAATAATTCCGTTAATATCCGTTTTAGAAATAATCGTGGTTTTGTCTAAAGCTTCTTTGTATTGTCTTAGATAATTGTTTTCTTTTTTTAATTTTTCTATTTCTTCTTTTAATTTATTAATATCTTCGCTCATCCTTCCTCACTTTATTTTTGATAATTATACAAAATTTGCTAAAATGAAAACATTAAAAATCAAAAAAGGAGAAAAAATGGATAGAAGAAAATTTCTAAAAACTGCGGGTGTCGGAGCTGTGGCGAGTACGGCGTTTACTACCAATCTTTACGCAAAAACCAGAAAAACGTTAAAAGTATGTCTCTCTTGGCCTAAAACTCTTCCTATTATGGGTGAGGGGATTTATTATTTTGCTAAGAGGGTAAAAGAACTGACTGACGGAGCTTTAAAAATCAAAATATACGGAGCGAATGAACTTGTACCTGCTCTTGGAGTATTTGATGCCTGTTCAAAAGGTCTTATTGACGGGTTTCATTCAGGTCCGTATTACTGGAAAGGTAAAAATCCGG
>Ga0256838_1001411_pt1 | contig 11449 bp, 8 predicted proteins | sample 4571419metaG_FD_185978 | JGI IMG/M metagenome (GOLD analysis project Ga0256838, IMG submission 185978) | Hydrothermal vent microbial communities from Guaymas Basin, Mexico - 4571-419 | ecosystem: Environmental > Aquatic > Marine > Hydrothermal vents | place: Mexico: Guaymas Basin | collected... | reverse complement strand
CAATCATTCGGAATTAAGAAAGAGAATATTATCAATTTCATTGGAAGTAAGATAGATAAAATCATACAACAGAACCCGAATAGCCCGTATGCAAAACTGTTAAAACTCTTGTTTAAAAATGTTTGGTTACAGTATAAATTGCAACAGCAATGGTGGTATAAAGCTTACAAGTTTATTGATAAGATTACTAAATCTATCGGATCAATTACTGCTGCTACTATTGGAATTCTATCTTCTATGAGTAAGAAAGTTTTAGAATATGCAAAAGAAGCTTATCAGGAAGTAACTTCTACTTTCCTTACAGATCCTAGTATGCTTAAAAAGCTTTTCTTAGGTGTTTTAACTGGACTAGGTCCTGCAATTGTCTTACTTCAACCAGTCGTTGAAAGGTTACTGAAACCTGTTTTAAACAAAATGAAGGAGATTTTATTTAAAGTAGGTGAAAAAGTTTCCAAAGGAATAAAAGTTGCTTTGTTTGGAGGTCTTGATTTAGCCAAATTTTTAGGAAAGATTGCATATTCTAAAATACTTGGACCGCTTTTAAGAAAGATACCTGGTTTTGCAACTCTTGAGAAAGGAATTTCTAAACTTACATCTCGAGATTTTTGGATTAAAATCTTCAATCAAATACCGGGTTTAAAAGGATTAGCTGAATTACTAGAGGAAACTAAGAAAGAGAGATCAGTCCTTCTATCTGTTGAAGATTTAGCAAAAACTTTTGGTGAATTTAAAGATACATTTACTAAACTTCTTTCATCTAACAAAGAAAAACTCGAAGAAACTAAAGTTGAATTAGCTGAGAAAACTTATCAAGTTAAAAAATCTGTTGATAATTTAAAAGAGACTCTAACAACTGCAGTAAAAACCCTTGAGAAAGAGAAAGAAAAAGAGAAGAGTCTTCAACCTGCTCCTCAGACAAATGTTAATTTAGAAAAACCATCAGAGCAGGTTGTTTCAAATGTAGTAAAACAACCTACAAAACAAGAAGAATTAGTAAAACCTGTTGAAAAAACTAAAAAAGAGAAAAGTCTTACGTCTCAAATCAAAACATCAGAAAATATTGTATCAAAAACTATCAAACAAACATCAGAAAAGATTGCTAATCTTCTACCAAAACCGACTACTTATAAACCAGCATTTGCTTATGCTTACGCTACTTTTGGAAAAACTAATGTAGAAAAATCTAAGTCTTATAGTGAGGTAAAATCTGCTACAACTAACAATGTATTTACAAAACTTACATCTGTGATTAAACAAACTAGTGAAAAAATCCTCGATAAACTCACATCTAAAAGAAAGCAAGAAAATCGATTAGAAAATTTTCTTCAACAACAGCAAAAAGAGAAATCTTTTCTCTTAATAAAGAAAATCTACGAAAAAGTATCTAATATTGCAAAACTGGAAAAACAACAAGTCAAAAACTCTAAATCTGTATTCAAAACTATAAAATCCTTGTTTTCAAAAGCTTGGAGTTTTGTAAAGTTTCTGGGTGGATTCTTATTCAACCTTCTTACTAAATTCTTGACATCACCAGTTGGATTTTTGAAAGACATTTTATTTGTAGCATTACCTTGGGCAGCAAAACAAGTTTGGAAATATGCTGGCCCGATACTAGGTAAAGTGTTTAAATGGACATCTGAATCGTTTACTTCTGTTGGAAGTTTAATGTCTAAAACTAAAATATTAGCATCTAAATCATTTGCTCTTGTTGAAAATCTTATAAGTAAAGTATCAAAAATTGGAGTTGATGTCTTTATTCCTATAATCGGAAAGTTAAGAAATCTTGCTAAGTCAACAGTTAAACAACTAAGTAGTTTAAAAGAGTCTTCTTTGAAAAGCATCGAAAAATTGCCTGGTACTTTGAAAGAGAAAGTAACTGAAACAACTCATATTCTTTCTAAGTTTTTCACTACTTTAACTGATAAGTTAAAAACAACTTTTTCCAGAGTAGCTAAATCTATTTCAAACATCAGTAAGTTTGCATCAGGTCTCAAAGATAAAATTGTACACTCATTTACAAATATTGTAAAAAGTGTAACAAATTCTGTATCAAGTTTGTTTAAAAAAGAAAAGAATTTAGTTTCTTCAAAAGTATCAAAAACATCAGAAAATATCAAACGGGCTACAAATATACACCATCATATTTCTAGAGTTGCACATACGACAGTAGAAAAAGCATCAGAAAAATCTACTTCCTTCTTTGGAAGACTCTTTTCAAAAGCAAAAAATGTTGCAACTTCTACTCTTGGATCAATCAAAAATGTTGTCTCCAAGGTAAAAGATACAGTTGTTGAAAAGACTTTTGGGCTAGCTAGTAATGCACTTAAACTCATTCAGAAATACAAAACAAAAATAGTCCAAGCTGTAGCAGATCTCAAAAAAATTCCGTGGATTAAATCTCTCTTATCAAAAGTTGGTAGAGTTTTACCATATATACCTGGATTAGGATTAGTTTATGACTTATTCAACATTATTTACATAGCTTCTAAGTATGGAGGAACAGCTGGATTAATAGAAACACTTTCTATTGTAGCTAGTCATATAGCCCCATCAATTCTAGCAAATATAGCAAGATTTATTCCGGTAATTGGACCATTAATAGCACCTCTAATCAAAAAACTTGGTACTGCAATTGCTGTTGGTAGTGGTATAGCAACTGCTAATGCTTTAAGTAAGGCTACAGGAGTTGAATACGGTTCTTTCCAAGGAGATATGCTACAAAATATCACTGCTAAAGCACAGAGTCTGCTTAATAATACTAAAAATGTCACTTCCACTGAAAATCAAATTAATCAAGAAAGTAGTCAATTAAAAGCAAGTTTAACTGAGTCTATCACTAGCAATTCAGTAAATCAAAGTTTACAAAATACAACACAAGTTGTTAATGAAAAATCAAAAGAAGCAACTTCAGTGAATGCTACCAATACTTCACATGTCTATTACATCAAATTCAACTGGCAAAATTACTTAAATCATCATACAAATATTAATCAGATACAACATTAAAAGTGGAAGGACTGGATGTGGAACGTGGATTCCAGTCCTTCCTTCTCTTATTACTTCAATCGGGGGTACGAGATAAGATGCCAACTTATGTAGTAGCTGGTGGGACAACTATTAATATGCAAGTTTATGATTTGATCCAGAAAGGATATGCTACTTATGATTCATTCAAAAAGTTTGTAGATGATACTACCAACTTATACTTAACATCTATCGGGGAAGTATTATCCAAAAAAGACACTGTTTTTGATGTGGAAAAAACATTGAAGAAAGCTAAAAAACTTTTCACAAAAACTTATTTTGATTCATCCAGTGTAATGAGATATGCAAATGTTAAACCTGTTATAGATTCTGGAGGGTATCAAATATCAGTAGGTTACATAAACAAGAATGATATCAACAAATTTTTTGACTATTACAAAGCATTTCTAGAATGGATAAAGCCAGAAAATGTTTCTTATGTATTTTCGTTGGATATTATTGGTGATGTACCTACTTTTTCACACCCAAAGGAAATTGAAGAGTGGAATAAAAGGATTATCAATAGAATGTTGAATGAATTGCCAGACGGATATATCCCAGATAAACTTTGGTTTGTGTATCATTTTATCCATAGAAATTTGGAACCGCTCTGGTGGAAACTTTTACAACCTCATTTCCATAAGTTTAGACATTTTGCAGTTGGTGGTTTAGTTGCATTTCAAAGAGTAAATACTTTAATTCCTATTTATGCTATACCTCTGCTTAAGATAGCATTCTACAAAAAGCTAAACAATCTTTTAGATGATTTTACTTTTCATATACTAGGAGTAAGTCCAGCTCCAGAAATTTTTAATTTTGTAGTGATTGAAACTTTACTCAACCACTTACAAATTCCGATAAGAATCACATTTGATAGTACTTCTGCGATAAGAGAAGTGACTATTGGGAAAGTGATTAGGTATATGACAAAAGATGGGAAAGCATATGCAATACCCTATGGCTACAAAGACATTTTGAAAAAACACCCTACATTAAAGAAAACACCATTGGAAGTAATACAAGAAATTGTTGATGATTTTAACCGATTGTATGGATTTAAGATTCCAGTACCAAATCAAATATCAGATATATTTCCCGATGGAATAAAATCTGCTCCTAATCCATATTACGAGAGAATATTCATATTACAACATATTCGCTTCAATCAATACATCTGCAAATATTATCAACCTATAATGCAGGAAATCATACAACAAGATCTTTATGATAAAAATCCTGAGAAATTTGAATTACTAATAAATCAATTCATAACTAATGTATCTCTCAAAGGTCATACTAGAAGTGTAATTGATAAGATTAAGTCTATCAAACGACTTATACAATTTGTGAGAAGTAATCCTACTATAGAAGATATAGATGAATTACATAGGAGGTCATTTAAAGTAACGAAATATAAATTGTTTGATATGTTAACAGAATCTCAACCAACAGTGAATGGAGGAGATCTATGTTTCTAACAACTAAGCTTCTCATCAAAGTATTAGCATATTGTTTATCTGAAAAAGCTGATATTGGGTTGATATCTGATATCGGGCAACTTCTTCCTTACATCAAAAGAAAAGTGTCAGATTTAAAAGCAAAAAGTATCGTTGATCTATTAGACATTGTTATTCAGAAAAGATTATCAGATATTCCGCCCGAAACAATTTTAGTATCGATTATTCCAGACAATAAAAAAGAAGAGATCATTCAGGAAATACTTGATGAAGCCATAAATACTGATATTGATGAGGATTTTACGCAAACTATCAAGCAACTAATTAGATCCATCAAACTAAACGAATTTTTGAAGATATTAAACGATACAATTAGTGATATAAAACTCAATGAAATTGATATTGAAAGAGCATATCAAAAACTAAAGAAATCTTGTGAAAGTGTTTTAATGCAAATTACTCTAACAACCACCGATGATATATCACAACTCTTACTGGATATAAGATTAAATCCGTCTACACTAGAAAACATATTTGTCAAGTTACAAGAATTAAAGCAATCTTTCTTCTACACTGTCGATACGGGTTTTCCAAGTTTAAACAAATATCTCATGGGATATCAACCTGGGAGAGTTTATATTGTTGCTGCTCCTCCGGGTCGTGGTAAATCAATGTTTTTATTGAATGCTGTTTATTATGCTAGTAAAAGTTTTCTTCATCAAGTCAAACCTAAGTTTGAACAACAATTTCAAAATGTAAAACCGTATGTACTCTATATCACTAACGAGAATACTACTGTAGAAACTTTAGCTCGTTTTGTAGGTATTATAAGACAGTGTACTATTCCTGTAGATGAATTGTATAAGGAGGAAAACAAGAAAGCACTTGAAGCATTTTTACAACAAACTCAATGTGAAATTGAATTTAAATATGTAACTCCTCACCAGACAACTGTTACAGATATCATATCTATTATCGAATCTACGTATGCTCATAGGAAAGCTTTACCATTTTTTGTAGTAGTAGACTATCTCGATAGATTACAATCATCTTTTCATAAAAATCGTGATTTGAGAATAGAACTAGGACAAATTGTCGATGAGTTAAAACACTTAAGTATCAAATACAATATACCTGTTTTAACCGCCACTCAACTTAATAGAGAATCATTGAAAGACGGTGTTAAAGTCGATTTAACTCATATCTCAGAGTCCTGGAAGAAAGTAGAGAATGCTGATGTTGTAATGTTACTCCAGCATGACAAAGAAGAAAATAGGAAGCTAAACCTTCATATTGCAAAATTGAGATACAATCAAATGCCTGAAAATCCCATTCAACTAAACATACTTGACGGATTTTTGTTGTCAGAAAATATCTTTACTAAGGAAATTTCTACTGAAGAAAAAACTAATAGTAGTATGCAATTTGAAACTTATACTACTGATGATTTTAACTTAGACTTTGGCTTCTAAAAAAAAACTAAGAAAGGTATCAATGAAACCATGATAAACGATTTGATGTTTACAAAACTCTTAGAAATTGCAGAATCTAGTCAGGCAGAAGGATCCTTAGACGAATTTGAAAGAAAAAAAGAAACAACCTACGAAATGCCTGTTTCAATTGAAGGCGGAACAAGACTCAAATATGACATTGATCCAAAAGAATTTGGTGTAGATGAATCCCTTTTTGAATCAGTTATGGAAGCTATAGAATCTATTCCAGAAGATGCAATAGAAGAAGCAATTAATCACACTCTCAAACAATACCAAGAGGGAGAAAATATGGATAAGAAGTTAATTGAAGAAGCATTGTTAGATTTAGAAGATATGCTCGCTGAATCTGAAGATATTGCATTTGATGAGTCTATGGATGCTGATCTCGATTCTCTTTTAGAAGAAATTGCATCTGAAGTAGAAGCATGTAAGACCAAGAAGAAAAAGAAAAAAGTAATGTCTGAAGACGACGATCTTTTATCTCTCTTCCTTGAAGATGATAAAGATCACGACGGAATTCCTGACGAAGAAGAAGATCACGGAGAATTACCAGACGACTTTGAAGGCGATCACGAAGACGCAGAAGAGTGGGCTGAAGAGAACGAAGAAGAAGATGAAGAATTAGCTGATGAAGAAGAATCTGATGAAGATTTTGAAGATGAAGAAGACGTAGATACTGAAGAAGCTGAAGAAATGGAAGAAGATTTTGATGCTGCATCTCTTTTTGATGAAGAAGCAATTTTTGAGGAATCTGAAGATATAGATGTTTTTGATTTGAATGAAGCTTTAGACTTGCTTGATGAAGAAGATGTTTAAACAAGAGTAGGAAGTGGGAGTCTATAGAACTAAAGGCTCCCACTTCCCTTTCAACACTATTTACAAGGTGGTGTAAAAATGCTTTACTTAATTCTTCTTATTAGTATTATCAACTTTTTATTGATTGTAATACTTCTTCTCTATACTAAAGAAGATTGGAAAAGAAAGTTAGCTAGCAATTTAGAGTTATACTCGTATAATCAAGTGATGGAAATATTGAAAACAGTTTCATATCAAGCATGGATATATCTTCGTGATGTAGATATGCATTTACAAACCCAGATTCCCAACAACGAATTCACAATATCAGACCTGGAAACATATAGGAAGAAATTTATAGAGATATGTTTAGACTATCTTCGATTGCATAAAGGTGTTTATAACTACATTCTTAAACATTCAACTAATGAAGATTTGATGTTATTTTTTGCAAGAGAATTTGATAAGCATATAGTTAAATCTTCTTAGGGAGTGTTAGAATAAAATGGAAATCTTACAAAAGTTGAAGAAAGCTCTATTCGGTTCTGATCCAGAAAGATTCGATAGAGAATTGTCTAAAATTTCGAAAAAACTCGTAGATTTAAAACTTGTTAAGAGTCTATCAATTGCAAATGCTTTACGTACTATTGGAGGAGATAGGTTTTATCAAAACTTTTTGAATAACTTATTTGTACAACCAGACAGCGATAGAATTTCTAGATACGAAACCTACTACCAGATTTACAAACGTATTCCAGAAGTTTATCAAGCGATACATATCTATGTCGACAATATTCTTTCTCCTGATGATTTAACTAAAGTATCACTTAACATTGTACTACCATTTGATATATCAGAAGAGAATACTGATGTTTCCAAGAATAAGCAAATAATTAGAGACATTATTCAGGCAACTAATCTTGAGGATAAACTTTATAACATTGTAAAATCTGTTTTAATTTACGGTGATAGTTTTGTTGAAATCGTAAATGCAAAACCTTATTTGAAAGAGCTAAAAATTCTACGAGATCATGTAGAAAAAGTTGATTCTTCTCACTCCAAAATAATTATGGAAGTATCATTCGATAAAGAAAACAGACAGTATAAAGTAAAGAAAGCTTTAGTAGAATCATTCGTTGATAATAATGCAAATACTGATTTAGTTTCAGAGTTAATTTCTGAGAATGATAAATCTCAACAATCTCTTCAAGCTGTTAAACCAGGACAAACTTCTGATTTAAGTTTTGTTGATTTAAGAATCCATCATCCCAAGAATGTAGTAGCTCTCTATGCTATGGGTGAATGTTTAGGTTTCTTAGTATTCCAACCTACTCAGAAATTAAATCAAGAACGAGCAGTTTCACAACAAGTTTTAGGCCAATTTGTGCAACTACTTAAGAAAAACTTACCTAAAGTTAAGGAAGCTATTGATAAGTATCCAGAATTAGAAAGTGTTATTGCAAAAGTACTTGAAAAGTTTAATGCAAGTCAAATTCGTGTTAAGTATGTGCCGCCTGATATGATGGCTCATTTCAAGATTGATTCTCCCGAAACAGATCCCTATGGAGAATCAATTTTACATTCTGTAGTAGATATAGCTAAATATCTCATAGCCGCTGAAATTTCTACTTTAATTTATAGACTTACAAGAGCCCCTGAAAAAAGAATTATCAAAGTAGATGTAGGACAAGAAAGACAAGAAGTAAGGGAGATTTTGGAAGAAGTTAAACGAGAATGGAAGCAAAAAGAATATGCAATTGTTAATAGTCAATCTATCCAAGCATTATTAGCAGAAGTTAGTATGTTTGAAGACATTTATGTACCGATTCTTGATGGAAGAGAATTGTTTTCTATCGAAACAATTCCTGGTGGAGATCTTAACGCAAGAATTGAAGATTTGATGTACTTTAGAAAGAAGATACTTTCTGCATTAGGAGTACCTTCTGTTTATCTTAATGATGAGACGTTTGAAGGAGCAACTTATGAAATAAGAAGTAATTTAGCTCAACAGAATATTAGGTTTGCTCGTACTATTGTTAGAATACAAAAATGTTTGAATAGATCCCTTACTCACCTAATCAGATGTTTAGTGCAATTAATATTACCTGAGAAAGCAATTGAGTTGTCACAATATCAAGTAGTATTCAATCCTCCGAAATACTTACAAATGGAAAGAGAAGCTGAAATGATTAACAATATTACTCAAATGATACAAAGCTTAAAAGACTTAGGAGTACCTGTAGAATACTTACTCAAGAAATATCTTCCATTAGATTGGGATGTAATTGCAACTGAATATAAAGCAATTGATCAGATCAAACAATTCGAAGGAGCAAAGTCTTCTGGTGAAGAATCTGGTGAGATAGGTTTCTAAATCATGGATTTTGAAAAATTAGTTTTTACTCAGCCTTTACAGGAAGAAGAACCTACTCCCGATACCAATGATTTAGGTGGTGATTTGGGTGGGGGCAGTGATGTAGGTAGTGATGCTGGAAATGAAAATCAACCTCAAGTATCTCAAGATGATCTACCTATTATCCTTCAGTTGAAGTATTTCTATTCTGCTTTAAATAGAGTCTATATCATTGCTCGTTATTTAGCACAGAAGGATTCTGACTTTTATGATGAAGTATCTCAGATTATGAATCTCAAATCATACTTCACTGATTTTCTTCAAAACTGGAATTCTTTTGATGAAGATAAACGAAAGAAAATCTTCAAACTTTTCCGGTTATCTCTTCAAGAAATCATTAAGAACATCCAGAATAAGATTAGCAATTTATAAGAGATCAGAGAGTGTTTAACAATGTCTATAGAGAGCAAGTTGAAATCCATAAAAACTCGTAAGAAGAGACGTCTTACTCAACTTGTCAAGTCAATTGGGCAAAAAGAAGGAAATAAATACGTTTTACTTTGGTTGAAGTATCTTAAACTTGCAAAGAAATACAAGCAATTAGCACTTAAACAACTTCTTCCTAAAGCTAGAGCTCATCTGGAATCTGTTGGAGTCTGGAATGAAGAATGGGATTCTGCTTATAAATCACTTTTAGAAGAGATTCAATTCTAATAAAGGAGTTAAAACAACAATGCAATTAAGATTGGCTGAATCTCCATTAGCTATTAAACTTTTTTCAGAAATGAGACATGCTAACAAAAGATACTTTCTAATAGAAGACAGTAATGAAAAAAATCCAGATAAGGAATTTATTCAAAAATCTATCGAAGCCCTAAAAACTTCTTACAATTACCTTAAACAACATATACAAAAAGTTAGAGTTGTTTTCTCCAGTGATCCAGAAAAGACAATACAGTATATTAAAAATGTCTTAAAAGAATTAGGACTTCCCGAAAACAAAATCAAAGAAGCTGAACAAAAACTATCCAAATTTTTAGAGTCTGTAATTGAAAAAACTCCAGCAACAAAACAACAAAAATCTTTCTTCCAAAGATATAAAAAACTTATCATCTTCGGAATTATACTGGCTATACTTGCAGGAGTTATTATCTATTATTTAAGAAAAAGACAAAAAACTGCTGCAACCGAATCTATTCTTCCAGTATTAGAGGAAGTTGATTCTGAAGGTATTCGTGTACCAACAAATCCAAAAGAATTAATAAAGAAAAGTGCAGAAGGAATAATTGCATTAACTAGAACTGCAGACCAAACTTCTAATGCTACTGTTAAAAAAGTTGCTGACATAATAGTAATAGTTGCCATTGTTGCTGTACTTTTCTTACTCGGTATCATATTCGGTTGTTTCGTGTTTAAAATCCTACTTAGATTAGATGCATTAATCAAAAGAAAGAAATATGATGAATATGTGAGAGATCTTCAAAGTATCATAGATCATTTCGGTTCTGTAGCTGAATCTAAGAAAGATGATGCTAAATTACTAAGACTTTTATCACAACAATTGGGACCATTTACTAAAGTATTCCTCAACCTAGTATATGCAATTGGAAAACTATTGAAAGCTGATATGCCTGGTGGAGTGTTTGATCTCTTCTACTATGCTAAATGCATCATGGACATTAAACTTAACCAGTAGCGAAAATGTTTTGAGGAGGATTGGGAGCGAGAAGTTCCCAATCCTCCTTCTTTTTTCAACGAACAAAACTTGATAAACTTTACAAAAGGAGAGAGATAATGTATATTATCAATGAAGTGTATACATGTACTGATTATAAAATACTTCGTGAAGAAAAAGAAGGAAATGATTGGAAAGTAATTTTTGAAGCAGTATTACAAACGGCAGATGAACCGAATCAAAATAGAAGAATATATCCTGCAGATTTGTTAAGAGAAGCAGTTGAAGTACAATTAAAACCTAAAGCGAAATCTAGACAATTATATGGAGAATTGGACCATCCAGTAAGAATCGGTAATACTGAAGCTGATATGGCAAGACATTCTACTGTATTGCTTAAAGAAGCCAGCCATCTGATAACTGACATTTGGATGGATGGAAAAATTGTAAGAGGAATTGTTGAAACTCTTAAGACTCCTAATGGTGAAATATTAGCAAATTTAGTTAGAGATAAATGTCCTGTTGGATTTTCTTTAAGAGCATTAGGTGATGTTGAGCAACAAGGACAATATCTCCGAGTTAAAAAACCTTTTCTTGCAATAACTTATGATGCTGTAGCAAATCCTTCTCATGCTTCTGCTGTTGTACAAAA
>Ga0256838_1001410_pt1 | contig 11455 bp, 9 predicted proteins | sample 4571419metaG_FD_185978 | JGI IMG/M metagenome (GOLD analysis project Ga0256838, IMG submission 185978) | Hydrothermal vent microbial communities from Guaymas Basin, Mexico - 4571-419 | ecosystem: Environmental > Aquatic > Marine > Hydrothermal vents | place: Mexico: Guaymas Basin | collected... | reverse complement strand
AAAACGTTTTAGATAAATTAAACGAAGTAAAAAAAGAGATAGATAAACTTGAAGAAGATAAAAAAATAGATGCAAGAATATATTTAAAGGTTCTTTTCGAATTAAAAGAGGAGTTTGAAAACGCTTCGGTTAAAAACTTCAAAGATGCGGAAATTTATTTTTTAAAAATTGATAATTTAAAAGAGTATATCAAAAAGAAATTCGAAAGAAAATATAAAAGTAAATCCAAACTTTTTGAAATTGCAAAAGATTTGTTTGAGCTTGATAATAAAACTCTTAGAAAATATGAGATATTTTACGAACTTGCAAAGTTTGATAATTCATTAGATACTATTTTGTCATTGGCTCAAAAGTATAAAGATTTTAAATCAATTTATTTTATATGGCAGATGGATTTTAGGGGAAGAGTTTATCCCGTCCAGACGCTTCTTCATCCTCAGGGGAGTGATTTTGTAAAAGCGCTTTTGGTTTTTGATGAAGAGAGAGAAGTTAAGAATATTAAGTGGTTTAAAATACACGGGGCAAATCTGTTTGGTAAAGATAAAGTCCCTTTTGAAGAGCGAATCAGATGGGTTGATGAAAATGAAGATAAGATTTTAAGTGTAAGTAGGGGGAGTGATTTTTGGATGGAGGCGGACGAGCCGTTTGAGTTTTATCAGTTTTGTTTAGAATATGCAAAATATAAAAAAGACTCTCAAAATTTCAAAACTTCAATTCCTGTTGCAGTAGATGGAAGTAATAACGGGCTTCAGCATATTTCCACAATGCTAAGAGATAAAAAAACCGCAAGAAGAGTAAACGTTTTACCGACAGATAGGGTAAATGATGTTTATATAGATGTGCTTAATGAATTTTTAAAACTTTTAAAAAATGATTCTTTACCTAAAAAAAGTTACGTTAAAAAAATAGGAGATTACGAACTTTATTTTAAAAAAGAGATAAAAGAGCATAAAATAAGAAAAGATTTAATAGATATTATCTCAAAAGAGTTATCTACCTATGAAGAAACTCTAATAAAACTTAAAAAATATGGACTTAATAAAAAAGAAAATGAATTAGCCTTAAGAATACTTGAAAAATGTAAAGTTTTTTTGCCGGATGATATTGAAATTGCTGTGGCTTATTTACAAAAAGAAGCTAAAAAACTAAAAGAATTAGGTTTTGTAATAATTGAAGAAGTAGAAAAATTTCTGCCTCAATCTTTAAACAGATATGTGAGTTTTAATAAATTTAACAGAAGCTTTATAAAAAAACCGGTTATGATAGATTCATACGGGGCTGGAAGAGAAGGAAAAGCAGAAAAAATTTTTGATGAAGTCGAGCATTGGTTTAATTTAGAAAAGAAATATAAAGAAGAATATGCTAAGTATTTAGCAAAGTTGGTTGATAAGGCAATTGACAAAATTACTGTTAGTGCAAGTCTGTATGATACATATATGAAAAAAGCGGTAAAAATAATTTTAGATAAAAATCCTGATAAATTAATAAGATGGAAAACCCCTTTAGGGCTGGATGTGGTGCAGATAGAATATAAAAAAAACAAAGGCAAACCTATAAAATTTAAAAATGCAAAAATTACTTATGTAATTGAAAGCGATAAAGTCGATAAAAAAGAACAGCAAAAAGGTATTTCTCCAAACTTTATACACTCTCTTGATGCTACTCATCTGTATATGACTTTGCTTGAACTTAAAAAAAGAGGGATTAAACATATGCGTCCTATTCACGACTCATATGCGGTGTATGCTGATGATATGGATGAATTGCAGAAAATTTTGAAAGAAAAATTTATAGAGATTTACTCAAAAGATATTCTAAAAGAGTTTATCAATTTTGTAAGGGAAAATTACGAGTTTGATATTAAAAGGTTTAAGAAAGAAATTGAAAAGATTGCCGATGAAAAGGCAATAGTTAAGGATGTAAGTGTTGTAGTTGATGAGGATTTTGATGTAGAAGAGATAAAAAATTCAAAATATATGTTTTCGTAAAGGAAAGAGATGTATAGTTATCATCAGTTTTTGTTTCCGTTTAGGTTTGATTATTTAAACAAAGAAGTAAAAGACAGACACGAGTTTTATAAAGAGGTTCAGTTTGATAGCAGAGTAAAAGAGAAGCTTGAAGATTTGTTTAGAGGGCTTGAAAAAAACGGATGGGAGTATCATCCTTTTAAGATAAAAGATGATACTTTTTATAACGAATTTGTCTATTTTCACGATTTTGTAAAAGATACGCTTTTTAATTTGGAAAGTTACGCGAAAAAAAATGCTACTTCCTGGTTTTTTGAGAAAAAATTAGAAAATAATAGCGTTAAAATAAAAGTTGTTAAGTTTAATGGAGAAAAAACTTTTAATTTAAAACTATCTTCAATAAGTCTTAGAGTATTTGAAACGGGTATAGGAATTCTCTCTTTTGAGATGGAAAACGATAAATATAATGATTTTCAAGATATTTTGGATATAAATGAATATTTTAGAAGAGTATATCCGCCTTTTGTGGGAGATGGGTTTTCGCTTGATGAGGTAATGAAAAAATATATGGCAAAAGAGATAGTGCTTAACGGGATTAAATATGACATAAAAGAGTTTGAAAATCTAAAAAACATATCCCACCCTCCTATCTCTTCTTTAATAATAAAGGTTTTAGGAGATATTTTTACTCAGGAAATTGGAGCGAAGGATAAATTTTTAATTCAGTCGGTAATTGATGAGAGAATGTTTGTTGTATGTTGGTATGGAAATAACGGATTAGCTGAGAGTTTGAAAAATGATTTTTTAAGTTTTGAAAATGGAAACTTAAAGCCAATTAACGATAAATGGTATAAGTTTTTATTTATTGATAGCTCAGATAAAACTGTTCAAGATGAAAATATGCAAAAAGAGCTATTACAAAAACATACTTATACTAGATGGAGAAATTACGGAACGTTTTATGGGGTTAGCAGATACTCTTTTGTAGTTTTAACTTCTGATTTACAGACCCTTAAAAAAAATTATGCCGATTTTATTGTAACACATATAAAAAGTGTCTATTATCAAATGATTATTTTAGCACTTGCGATTAGAGCTTCTATTTTGAGATTTTCCGATGAAGTAACGGCAATTAGTGATTTAGATAGTGAAAACGAATTGTTTAATAGGGTTTCAAATCTTTACAAAAACTATCTTAAATTTAGAAACAAACTCTATTTTAAAGAGATAACCTCTCAAGAGCAGGGAATTGAGCTGTATGATAAAATAAGAGAGGTTATGAATATAGATAGAGACGTTCAGGATTTAAGTTCTGAATTGATACAACTTGATACTTTTTCTCAAATGAAACTCGAACATAAAGAAAATACCGAGATTGGCAAACTTACTAAAGTTGCAACTTATATGATGCCTCCTACTTTAATTGCCGGTATTTTTGGAATGAATATTTTTAATGAAAGTTTCGCTAATCCGCAATGGGCTATTTTAGTGATTGTTTTGGTTTTTGGAAGTTTTTTAGGAGCAAAAAAAATTATTGAAATAATAGATTATTTTGATAAACGGGGGAGAAAATGAAAAGCGTAACTCTTTTACAATACAGCGATATGATTCATTTTGAATTTAAAATTGAAAAAGAGAAAAAAATAATAAATAGTAAAAAAAAGACTATTACTAAATCACCTGAAAAAGAGTTTGGACTTATTAGAATTTCGGAATTAAAGCCAAGGCTTACAAAATTTATAAAAAACGAGCTAAAAAAAGCGGATGTAAATGTTTATGAAGAGTTTAAAGATTTAATAGAAAATAAAAAAATTTTTCCAGATGATAAAGGGTCTTCATATTTTAAAATTACAACAGAACCTAAAAAAGTGGAAAAATATATTTATAAGACTTTTGGAAAAGAAGAGATTGGCTCATATTTTGGGGAGTATTGCGGTGTGTGGTTTGATGAAGTAGAAGTTAAAATCTTTTCAAGAATTAAGAGACTTGAAGAGTTAATAGAAAGAGCACTAAAAAGCTTTTTAATTATTAATAATTTAGGTCAAAGGCAAAGCAAAGGATTTGGAAGTTTTGTGGTTAAAGAGACTACAAAAGAAGAGTTTGAGAAGATTTTAAAAATTTATTACAAAAGCGTCTTTAAAAAAGAACTTTACGAAGATGATTTACCTCTTGAAATTATTCATAAAGAATATCAACTTATAAAAAGCGGTATTAATGAGTCTTATTTTAGACAAGGAAGATATCATCAAGGAAGATATGAAAAATCAAAGTTGTTTGAATATTTTTGTGATAAAAACATTAGATGGGAAAAAAGAAAAATAAAGCAGGAATTAAAGCGCATAGGATTAATGGATAGGTTAGAACATTATCATGAACCAATTGATTGTAATACAGATGATAATTTTGAACATAGATATATAAGAGCACTTTTAGGAGTTGCTCCATTGATAAGTTTTAAACAGAAAAATTCATCAAAACCTTTTAACGTTACTATAAGCGGTAGTGTAGATAGATATCCTTCTCCTATAACTTTTAAAATTTTTGATGATATTTATGCAGTGGCAAATAATATAGACAAAGAAATATTAGATAAAAAATTTTTCTTTAAAGTAGGGTCAAGAAAAGTAAGAATTGATACTCCAAGTGAGTTTAATTTACCTGTTTTTATGAATTATGCATTTAGTGAGCTTAACTGGCAAAGGATTAAATGATGAAATACGCTGGAATTACGATTGGACCTATTTACAAGACTCTGTTTAAAGCAAGAAAAACAAAAGAACTTTGGGCGGCAAGTTATATTTTTAGTTTCACTATGCGTGAGATTGCAAAAAAATTTAAAAATAAAAAATTTATAATGCCCTATGTAGCCGATGAAATGTTTGAGGTTAAAAACGTAGGGCTTTTTAACGACAGGATGATTTTTGAAGCTGATGGAGTAGAGGAAAAAGATATAGAAAAAGCAATTGATGAAGCAATAAAAGAGCTTTCAGACAAAACGGGAATTGATATAAATTATTTAAAAGAGTATATTCAAGTTGAGTATGTTATTAAAGATGTAAAGAGTGGTAATATTGTAGATGAGATTTATAAATATCTTGACACAAAGGAGCTTTTTTTTCAAACTCCAACAGAGGATAAATTTAAGAATTTTTTTCAAAATGTTAATAATACCGAGCTTGCAAAATTTGCATTTGGCAAAGACCACAAAAGTTTTGACTCACTGCTTGAGATTGCACTTGCTGATATTATTGATGACGATTTAAGAGAAATAATAAGAGAGTATGAAGAAAAAGATATCAATATTTTTGAAGATGAAGAGTTAAACAAAAAGTATAATTTTCAAGATTATCACAAATATGTCGCTATAGTGCAGGTAGATGGCGATAACATGAGTAAAGTTAATAAACTTTTAGATAATGCAAGTATAGAGGATTATGAAGAGTTATCAAAAGATTTGTTTAAGTTTGTAAAAGAGGCTGTAGATGAAATTAAAAGATTTGGAGGTTTTGTTGTATATGCGGGAGGAGATGATTTACTTTTTTTTGCTCCCGTAAAAAATGAAAATAAAAATATTTTGGATTTAGCGTTTAAACTTGATGAGCTTTATCAGGATAAAATGAAAAAATGGAATGAGAAGTTGAAAAATACAAAAACTACGTTGAGTTTTGGGGTAAACGTTAGTTATTATAAATTTCCGATGTATGAAGCTTTAAGAAATGCTCAAAGTCTTTTATTTGATAAAGCTAAAAGTGTAAAAAACACAATAGCAATAGATGTTATAAAACACTCGGGGCAGGTGTTTAATGCTGTTATTAAAAAAGAAAAAGTTGAAGAGATAAAAGCTCTTTTAAATAATAATTTTAAATTTGACACTTCAATTATTTATAAAATTGATACTTTTAAAAACGTTTTAAAACTTTTAAACGAAGGAGATAGATTTAAGGCGTTTTTTAAAAACTACTTTAACGAAAACTATTCAAAAAACAGAGATTTTTACAATCTTTTAGCAGAGATTATGTATAAATTAAAAATCTCAAACTATCCTGAATATTTAAAAGTGATTTATTTTATATTGAGATTTAACAAATTCATAAGGACAAAAGATGATAAAGCTGATAACTCTTAAGCCTTTAAAACCATACTTTTTTGGAGGGGAGATAACGTTTAGTGATGATAGTTATATTGCGTATTCTAGAAAATTACCACAACAGACCACGCTTTTAGGGATGTTAAGAAAAACTTTGCTTTTGCAAAACGGATTGCTTACAAGAAAAAGAAGAGGTTATTGGGTAGATAAAGAAAATAATAATTTAGCAAAAAAGTTAGTCGGGGATACTTCATTTGATATTACAAAAAGTTTTAGTTTAGGTGTAATTAAAAGAATTTCTCCTCTTTTTTTAGTTAAAAACAACAAAAAATATTTTAAAAAATTAAATTTAGATGATTTTGAGTATAAAGATGAAATTTTGTGGAATGTAAAAAAGAATAGAGCGTATAATTCTAAAGATGATTATTTGGAGTTATGGGAATATTTTTTTAGTAAAGATGAAAGAGTTAAAGAGAGTAAAATTTTTGAAGAGGTAGAGCAGATTGGTATTCAAAAAGAATCTAATAAAGACGGATATTATAAAAAAATCTCTTATAAATTAAAAGATTTTGAATTTGGATTTTTAGTGGAGTTTGATGAAGAGAAATTAAAAGAGTTTAAGGATTTTACTTTTAAAGATGATATTGTAGAACTTGGCGGTGAGAGAAGTGCGTTTAAAATGAAAATAGTTGATGAAAAAGAGTGGCTTGATTATTCTAACTTTAAAAAACACTCTTTTATCAGCGATGTATATTGCAAAATGCCTTTAAAAGATTTTGCAGATTTTGCTATTACAAGGGATATTCCTTTTGGATATCTGTATACAAAAAGAGAAAAAAACAAATTAGTATTTAAAAAGAACGAAACGATTTATATTTACGAAAAAGGGAGTATTTTATTTAACCCAAGTGATAATCTGTTAAATCACATAAATTCTTTTAAAAATTTACAAAAAATCGGAATGAATATTATAAAGGAGTAAAAAATGGTAATAAATATGTATAAACTACAAAATATTACAAATATGCATGTTGGAAGCGGAGGGGTAAATTACGATATTATTGATAATCAGGTTCAAAAAGATGAAATTACAAATCTTCCAATAATTCACGCAAGTTCCCTAAAAGGAGCTTTAAGAGAGCATTTTAAAAAAAGAGGGAATAATTTTATCGAGTTTATTTTTGGAAGTTCTCCGAGTGATGAAAAAAATGAGGAAAAAGAAAATGAAAGTAAGAAAGAAAAAAAAGATGAAAAAAAGCAAACAATTCCCGGAGCATTAGTCTTTTTTGAGGCGTTTATGCTAACAAGACCTGTTAGAAGCAACGTAAAGCCTTATTTTAATGTAACTTCACCTTTTATCATTAAAAAACTAATTAATTATTTAGAAGAGTTTAGTATTTTAGAAGATTTAAAAAAAGAGCTTAAGAGTTTTTATGAAGAGATAAAAGATGTAAAAGCGGTAATTTTTGAAAATATAGATGATGTTTATTTAGAAGATTACAGAGCCGAATATAAGCAAATATCAAAAATACCTTCAATTTTCCCTGAAAATCTGGCAGTTTTAAATAATAAAGCTTTTCAGGAGTTATCACTTCCGGTTGTTGCAAGAAACAGACTTGAAAATGGGGAGAGCAAAAACCTCTGGTATGAAGAGATTGTGCCAAAATACTCTAATTTTATCTTTTTTATAGGACGAGATAATGATGAATATATTAGTAAAGAAGATAAAGATAAAATAGATAAGTTTTTTAGAAGTTTTGAAAATGAAAAACTTTATCAAATAGGGGCAAATAAAACTATCGGATTTGGAATTTGCAAAATTGAAAAGGTTGAGAGATGAAAAAAAGAATTGAATCATACATTGAAAAAGCAATTAAATTAATTGAAGAGGATTTAAAAAACAAAAAAATCGAATCTTTACCATCTGCATTTAACGGATATATCTCTTCTTTTGGTGCGGCTTTAATACAGAGTGATTTGAAAATAGCAATTGCTTTGTTTGAGAACAAAAAATCTTCAAAAAAAGCCGATTCGACGTATTTGATGAGCTTAATTTTAAGATTAATCGATGAGAGTGCGAGAGAAGATATGCTTTTGAAGTATGTTATCAATTCAAACGAAAACGAAAATATATTAAAAGAAAAAATAAAAGATGCCGCAATTGCCGTAAAACTTGCAATCAGGACGTTTGATTTGAAGGATGAGTGATGAATCTTGGGTATTTTTATTATAAGGGTATGTATAAAAGTTTAAGTGATGAAGAACTTTCTGATTTAATAAGCGGGAATGATGAATTAATTAAAAAAGTTAATGAAAAAAAAGAAAAAGTTTTTAAAAGCCATATTAAAACATTAAATCAAGAAACAGAAACTTTTACAGATGACTTACAATTAAGCGGGTATAAGTTAATTGAATTTGTATTATCTACAAAAGAGCCGGGATTTTTAATTGGCACTGGTTATCATCACGAAATTCCAAAACTAAAAGAACAGTTTATTAACGGATTTGAATTTGATTATACCACCGGACTTCCTAAAATTCCGGGAAGCAGTATTAAAGGCGCAATAAGGGATATGTTTCCTTTAAGTGATGAAGAGATAGATAATAAATTAAAAAAACTAAATGAAGATGAAAAATTTGTAGTAAAAGAACTTAATGAAGGAAGAAAAGAAGAAATAGTGACTTTACTTAAAAATTTATTTAATAAAGAGTATAGCTTAGATGATGTTTTGAACTTAAGAGATAAAATTTTTAACAATTCGGATATATTTCTTGATGCTGAAATTATGGACAGTAAAGATATTTTTAAAGAAGAGTTTTTTACCCCTCACAAATCAAAATTTGAAAATCCTGTACCTTTAAAGTTTTTGACAATTAGAGGTGGTGTTAAATTTAGATTTAGGTTTTTATTGTTAGAAGATTTAGATGTTTTTTTATCTACAAACGAAAGAGCGCAGCTTTATAAACAGGCAATTCTCTTAAACGGGCTTGGGGCAAAAACAAATCTAAATTTTGGAAGGTTTGATGAAGTTAAAATTAAAGGAAGTAATAACTAAAGAGTTTATAAAATCTATCTATCCTTTGGAATACGAAGAGTTGTATGAAGATATAATAAAGGGTTATACTCCTTCTTTTGTCAAAACATTCGATATCAAAACGGATACGAAAACAAGAAGCGTATCCGTTGAAAATGAAAAAGATAAAAAAATAGAAAAAATCCTTTATACCGCACTAAAGCCTTTTTCTTCCTGTGTTAGCGATAATAATTACGCATTTATCGAAAACAGAAGCATATTTGACGCAATTTATAAGACATCTTTACTTACAAAAAAGTATAATGTTTATTTGAAAACTGACATTAAAAATTTTTTCAATTCAATTGACCATAGAATTTTGACAAAAATGCTTTTAAAGTATTTAGATGAAGATTTTGTAAAGGTTTTAATGCTCTTTTTTAAAAATAGATTCATTAAAAACAACGAATATAATTTTCACGATACGGGTATCCATCAAGGGAGTGTAATTTCTCCTTTCCTTTCTAATTTTTATATAACTCCGTTTGATAGGTTTTTGGAAAAAAGGTGCGAATATGTAAGATTTGCGGATGATATTATAATTTTTACCCAAAATCCTGATAAATTGTTAAAAGATATTAAAAGATTTTTGAATGTTTTAAAACTTGAACTAAACAGTGAAAAAACATATATTACTTCTAAAAGTTTCGTGTTTTTAAACATACGTTTTAAAAAAGATTCTTTTTCCCTTGAAAATGAAAAATTTAATTTTTTGTTATCAAAAGTAGCACATATTAAAAAGAATGACGTAGAAAATGTATTAAATTCTATAAAAGCTTATTATTTAAAAGTTTTAAACAAAAAACAATTAAATATTTTAAAAGAGTCTTTGATTAAGAGCTTTGCAAAAAACGATATGGTTATGGAAATTGATTTTTTAAATATTTCTAAAAAAGATATCTTAAAACAAAAGGAGATTATTAAGCTTCAAAAACTTGAAAAAGAAGTTGATAAAATCTTAAATAAGCAATTAAATATTTTTTCAAAAGAGGAGTTAAATTCAGTTATTTTTATCCATTCAAGCGGGATAAGGCTTGGAATAAGCAAAAACAGCGTAACTTTGAAGAAAAAAGGAAAACTAATCAAAAAATTTCCTCTAAATTCCGTTAAAAAAATCATAATAGCCGCAAAAGGCATATCAATCAGTTCAAATCTCATTTATCATGCTACAAATCGTGGTATATCAATTGATTTTATATTTAATAACACTCCTTACGCTGAGATTGTCACGTTAAATCCAAAAACACATCATATGTTAATTAAACAAATATCCATATTAAACACTTCAAAACATTTACAGTTAGCAAAGGCATTTGTTAGCGGAAAAGTAAAAAATCAAATAAATTATTTAAAATATCTCTCAAAGTATCATAAATTTTTAAAAGAAGATATAAAAAAATTTAGTAAGAATATAAAAAATGTAAAAAGTATTGAAGAATTAAGAGGGTATGAAGGAGAGGTCGCAAATATTTATTGGAGTGCAATCGCAAAAGTTTTAGATTTTGAAATTCCGGGTAGGGTTACCAAAGGCGCTACGGATGTATTTAATTCCACTTTAAATTATGCTTATGCGATTTTATATTCAAGAGTTCAAAACGCCTTAATTAAAGCCGGATTGAATATTTATGTATCGTATTTGCATTCTTTTCAGGATAATAAGCCCACGCTTGTATATGACCTGATAGAAGAATTTAGGGCTTTTGCGGTAGATAGGGTAGTAGTGTCAATGTTTAACAGAAACGAAAAAATAGAAGTAATTGCAGGAGAGCTTACTAAAAGCAGTAAAAAATTGGTTTTAGACAATATTATCGAAAAACTTGCCTCATTTACAACTTATAAAAAAGAGAAAGTAAAAATAGAAAACATAATTTTAAAACAGGCTTATTTATTAAGAAAAGCGATAGAAGAAAATGTCAAATATAAGCCTTTTATAGGAAGATACTGATGTATTTTGTGGTTAGTTACGATATAGTGGATGATAAAAGACGGGAAAAAATTTCAAATCTATTGAATTTATACGGAGTTAGGGTTAATTATTCGGTATATGAAATAAAACTACAAAAAAAAGATTTGAGAAAACTGATTTTTGAAATATTAAAAATAGTAGATAAAAAAGAAGATAGTGTCAGATTTTATAACCTTTCAAAAAACGATATTCTAAAATCTTTTGAAATTTGTAATTATTTAGATATTTTTGATTTTTAGGTTTGCCAACTTTTTTGGATGGTTTTGTGAACATATGTAAAATTTAGAGTTTAAAAAGTTGGCAAATGTGCTAAAATTAACATATTCAAATTTAGGTTTGCGAACTTTTGAAAATTTGTTGT
>Ga0256838_1001409_pt1 | contig 11460 bp, 11 predicted proteins | sample 4571419metaG_FD_185978 | JGI IMG/M metagenome (GOLD analysis project Ga0256838, IMG submission 185978) | Hydrothermal vent microbial communities from Guaymas Basin, Mexico - 4571-419 | ecosystem: Environmental > Aquatic > Marine > Hydrothermal vents | place: Mexico: Guaymas Basin | collected... | reverse complement strand
CACATTAGAAGACCCGTCTATAGTAGCAAAGATAGAATCAATGGTACAGTGCAAAATGTGCTAATCCACATATCCAAAGCTTCTTGCTTTGGATACCTAAAAATTCTCCCTATATAATTTCAAAATAATTTTTTAAATTTATACTTAGTATCAATTTAAATTTATATATTATGTTATTAATAGAATCATTATTATGTTAACTAAAATTTCTAATCCAAAACTTCATTTTATATCATACTTCTTTGCATATATATAAAAGCGAGAATTTTTTGGATACTATGGCTTTAGCCTCGTCAATAGGGTAGGATATTCATATTAAGATAGATAAACAATAAAAGTAGGGGGATAAATAAAGTGGTGGGTTCTCGGGGACTCGAACCCCGGACCACTCGGTTATGAGCCGAGTGCTCTAACCAGCTGAGCTAAGAACCCTGATTAGAAAACTTATAGAGATAAGTTAGTGAAAGTCTTTCGTTTGCATTGTTACTTTCGAGTCAGAATTATAGCGACTATAATCTTTAAAAGCAATGAGATTTTGCAAAATTCCAAAAATAACTGCAAAAATGATAAAAGAAGTCCCACCATGGCTAAATAATGGCAAAGGAAGACCCACAACTGGGGCTAAACCTATAACCATATAGATATTGACCCCCATATAGACAAAAATCAAAAAAGCCAACCCTGAAGCAAAGGCTTTAATAAGATAATCATTAGAATACTTCGCAGAGATAAAAAGTAAATTAAAAATCAGAAACATATAGAGTAAAATAACAGTTATCATCCCCTTAAATCCAAAACGTTCTCCTAGATAGGCAAAGATAAAGTCAGTAGAGGATACGGGCAAGAACTTCAACTGTGTTTGCGTTGAGTCTTCTTTCGACTTACCTTCTAGCCCACCAGAACCTATGGCAATGAGGGCTTGTTTGACATGGTAGCTAGGCTTACCTACAAAATCAGAAACACGCTTTTTTTGGTAGGGTTTTAGCTGTCCGTAAAGCAAAGGGGCAGAGAGTCCTAAAATGATAAAAATACTTATCCATATCTTCCAATTGATACCCACAACAAACAAGATACCATATCCTGTGATAAGCAACACTAAAGCAGTCCCTAAGTCTGGCTCTTTTGCAATGAGTAAAAAGGGGATGATAATGACGATAGAGAGCTTGATAAAGTTCCATAGTCCATAGCCTTCTTTAGGAGGTGGATTATAGCTAATAATATAGCCTAGCATCATAATCACAGAGACTTTGATAAATTCGGAGGGTTGTATCGTCACACCTAGCCCTGGTATTTCTATCCATCTTTGTGCGCCAAGGATGCTCTTTCCTATAAACTCAACAGCGATAAGCAACCCTAAGTTAGCGATATAAAATATAGGTACAAACCACCATATCACATGTCTCCATGGGATAAAAGCAGAAACAACAAAGACCACAAAAGCAATAAGATAATAGACCATTTGCTTGTTAAAGAGGTAAGGGTTTATCTCATTCACGAGGTAAGAAGACAATACAAAAAGAGGTATCATTTGAAGTATAAGAAGATAAGCAAAGTGCTTAAAGATACGTCTATCAAAATCAAACCATGTTTCCATACTAATATCTCGCTTTTTATTTAAATTTTTTGATATTATATCTAAAAGCCATTAAGGCGTTTCATGCTTGGCTTTTGAAGTTCTATTTTTAGGCTAAAGAAGGTAAAGGTCTCAGGCAACAATAACAATTTAAGCTATTTGATACTATACTTTCTAAAAGAAGTAAGTCAGAGCAAGACAACTACGTATTGAATTGGCAAGGTATTACCATATTATCAATATGAAGTGTAGAACAATACGCTAAAATAAAAATACTAGAAGGCATATTATGCTAAAAAATGAAATAAATGAAGAAGAAAAATATTTTAATAATAATATTAAACAATTTTATAATGAATATAAAATTGTTTTTACCCCAATATACTTTCCATCTTTTTATAAAGAAAACTTTTTTCTTGTATTGAAATTTAAGAATTTTGGAATATATCATAATGATATAGAAGAAAACTTTGGTATCTGTAGAATAGATAATAATGAATGTATAAAGTATGCTGAATTTTTTGATGACATAACACCAACAATTCAAAAATTCAAAAATTTTATTTTGAATAACAAACTAAATGAATTAATAGGAGAAGAGTAGGTGCTAATACAGATTTTATTATAGTCCTTCTAATCACTTTGTATATTTTGACTTAATTTTATTAAATAATATATCAAAGTTAGTTTATACTTATCTTTGATATACTCCAAATTATACTATATAGGATAAACAATGAACTTTGAATTAACGGCGTTACCGATACAAGATATAGAGAGTGACTTAGAAGTCATTATTGTGGTAGATAAAAATCTCAAACACTTTTTTGTTCAAGATAAAAAATTACTCAAAAAAGCAGGTTTTTCTTGTGAACAAGATGAGACTTGTTTGCTTGTAGGTAAAGATAGACTCTATGTAGGGGCTGATTCACTTCGTGGTGCATCTATCCGTACTGCTGCTGCGTCTGCACTCAAAGCCATCAGGGGTACAGGGTATCATTCTATTAAAGTGGCTACATATACCAATAAGGGGTGTAGTTATTCTATCCGTGCGATGGTAGAGGGCTTTATCTTAGGGGCATATAGCTTTGAGACGTACAAGAGTAAAAAAAATAAGTCGAAGATACAACATGTCACACTCTCACTCGAAAATTATGAGAGTAAAGCCATAGAGATAGAAAAAGCATCTATCATGGTACATAAAGCACAAATTATCGCAGATGCTACAAACTTTACACGTGATATTGTCAACACTACCCCTGATGACTGTTATCCTGCTGTGATGGCAAGTATCGCTAAGAGTATGGCAAAAGATGTAGGTCTTTCGTGTAAAGTACTCAAACCCAAAGAACTACGCAAAGAAAAGATGGAAACACTCCTAGCCGTAGCACGTGCGAGTCGTCATAAGCCTCGTGTAATTCACCTAGCACATAAGCCCAAAAATCCTAAATGTGTGATTACCCTTGTAGGGAAAGGATTGACGTATGATTCAGGAGGGCTGAGTCTTAAACCTGCTGATTATATGGTTACGATGAAATCAGATAAAAGTGGTGGTTCTGCTGTGATGGGTATCATGAAAGCTGTGGCAGAAATGGATTTACCTATAGAAGTACATGGCTTTATCGGTGCTGTTGAAAATATGATAGGGGGCGATGCCTATAAGCCAGATGATGTCCTTGTAGCCAAAAATGGTAAAACGATTGAGATACGCAATACCGATGCTGAGGGGCGTTTGGTTTTGGCTGATGTCTTATGTTATGCACAACAAGAGGTCAAAGCAGATTATATCTTTGATTTTGCAACACTCACAGGGGCTTCGGTGGTGGCTGTAGGGCATTATACCTCTTCTATCATGGGGAACAATAAAGAGATACAAAACCTTGTGGTAAAAGAAGCACATAAATCTGGAGAACTAGCCACAGCACTAGATTTTAATCCTTATCTACAAAAAACCATTAAGTCTGAGATAGCTGATATATGTAATATCTCTAACACTCGATATGGTGGGGCTATCACAGCAGGACAATTTCTTAATGCATTTATAGAAAAGAAAAATAGCGACAAATGGGCGCATATAGATATAGCAGGACCTGCCTTTGTAGAACATGCTTGGGGAGAAAACCCTCATGGTGCATCAGGTGCTGGGGTACGTATGATGATAAAACTCATCGAGACATTGGCAAATAAAAAAGATTAATTCAAATTTTACTTCACGATAAGCTTACAGGCTAAAGCCTCTTGGGCTAGTCTGTCTGCTACGATTTCTTTGCCATTGAGTACATAATTGATACCGATACTTTCGATGAGTTCTTTTTCTGCTGAATTAACTACTTTTACGATGGTGTTGATATGTGTACCAAAGCTAATAATATTTTCACAAATAAGTTGCATTTGTATAGGATTTTCTATCGTGACGATAATTGCGATGCTTTGATTGACATTGAAATGTTCTAGGACTACTCTTTGCCCTGCGTTGGCTAAAAAAATGGCTTCTTCACCGTCTTCTATGGCTTTGTCTACCAATATGATATTGTTATCTAGTATAATGTAAAGTAGTTTTTTTTCTCTAAATATTTTGGCTAATTTTTTGCCTACAGGACCATAGCCACAGATGATGATATGGTCATTATACGTACCTGCGATTAATGCTCTATCTCTTAGAAGTTCTGGCTCTTTACTAAAGATATTGGCGATAGACCTAATATTTTTGAGTATAAAAGGGGTCAGTATCATAGAGAGGACTATCGTGATAATCATGATTTGATTGAGAGTATCGTCTATGATGCCATGTCCATTGGCTAAAGCAAAGATAGCCAAAGAAAATTCTCCTACTTGAAAGAGTGCAAAGGATGTTTTAATCGCTGTACGATTTGGTATAAAAAAATGTAACATCGTATAGATAAAAAGACCTTTTATCAATAAAATACCCATAAATAACAGTGCAATCATATCACCATATTCTACAAAAGAGTACCAATTTATCTGCATACCAATCGTCACAAAAAAGACACCTAGTAGTATATCTCTAAAGGGGATAAGACTAGATTCTATACGGTAGCGATACTTTGTCTCAGCTAGTGTCATTCCTGCCAAAAAAGCACCCAAGGAGTAAGAAAATCCAAAATAATATGCCAAAGTAGAGGAGGATACCACCACAAGTAATACTGTGACTAAAAATATCTCTTCGGAGTTTGTAGAAGAAATCCAATTGAAAAAATATTCTATGGTATATTTACCACCAATGAAGATGATAAAAAATACAAACATAGCAGAAAATAATGTTTCTAAAAGTAAAATACTTATTGAGTCTGTCTCTGAGGTAAAAAATGAAATCATCAAAAGGATAGGGATGACGGCTAAATCTTGAAAAAGTAAAATACCTAAGGTAACACGACCATACGAAGAGTGCATAGCATTGTTTTCATTGAGAAACTTCAAGACAATCGCAGTAGAAGAGAGAGAAAGTGCAAAGCCTACAACCATGGCTGCTTTGGATTCTAAATCTAAAATCCATGCAGACAAGAATGTAAAGAGTAACCCTAAAAGTATGACTTGCAATCCTCCATAGACGAAGACTTCTTTTTTCATACTTTTTAAATGTTTGACTGAAAATTCTAAGCCGATGGTAAACATTAAAAAGACAATACCAAATTCAGCCAAATGAGAGAGCATCTCTTTAGACTTTTCTTCAAAATGAAAAAGTGAAGCAATCGCTAAACCAGATAAAATATATCCTATCACCGTAGGAATGTCAAATCTTTTTAAAAATACGTTAAAGATGGTTGAGAGTGTAATCGTAATAATAAAGACTATAAGTATGTTTTCCACAATACGCTCCTAGAGATAGGGATTTTTGTAATTATATACTAGCAAAATAAATTTCAAGCTATACATACACCTAAAATCGACTACTTCATCACCCTTTCACTAATATTTCGCTAAAATCACGGCAATATAATTACCAAAGGAATACCATGGGACTAGGCATAGGACTTGTAGGACTACCAAATGTAGGGAAATCTACAACATTTAACGCACTCACAAAAGCACAAAATGCAGAGAGTGCCAATTACCCTTTTTGTACAATAGAGCCAAATAAGGCTGTTGTACCTGTACCAGATAAAAGACTTGATGCACTAGCAAAGATAGTCAATCCTGAAAAGATACAATACTCTACGCTAGATTTTGTAGATATAGCAGGGCTTGTAGCAGGGGCTAGTAAGGGTGAGGGACTAGGGAATAAGTTTTTAGGAAATATCCGTGAAACTGAAGTTATTTTACATATTGTAAGATGTTTTGTCGATGAGAATATCGTGCATACAGAGGGAAGTATCGACCCTATTCGTGATGTTGAGATTATCGAGCAAGAGCTGTTGTTTGCTGATATTGATGCTGTACTCAAACGTATAGAGATGCTAAAGAAAAAAGCCAGAGGTTCAGATAAAGATGCCAAAGAGCAATTGGCTTCAGCAGAGGCTCTTATTTTACATATTGAAAACGGCGCACCTGTTTCTACCTTTGAGGAGATAGAATCAGATGGCTTTATCGCAATGAACAAAGAGTTACGTCTTTTGACTGCTAAGCCTATCATTTATGGTGCAAATGTTGATGAAGATGGACTCATCGGAGACAATGAATATGTAGAAAAACTAAAAGCCTATGCACAAGAAAGAGACTCTGAAGTCATCAAACTATGTGCCAAAGTAGAAGAAGATATGGTAGATTTTGATGATGAAGAACGTGAGGAGATGCTCACAGATTTAGGTATCACAGAATCAGGACTAGAGCAAATCATACACAAGGGTTTTGCTAAACTAGGTCTTATGAGCTACTTTACAGCAGGAGTCAAAGAAGTACGTGCTTGGACAATAGCTAAAAACACCACAGCACCCAAAGCGGCCGCTGTGATACACAATGACTTTGAAAAAGGGTTTATTCGTGCAGAAGTCATCGCCTATGACGACTTTGTAAAATTTGGTGGCGATACAGGTGCGAAAGATGCAGGTAAAAATAGACTTGAAGGGAAAGAGTATATCGTCCAAGATGGCGATGTCATGCACTTTAGATTTAATGTTTAAAAGGATGGGGATGAATAAATTATGGATACTAGCCGTGATAGGGTTTGCTTTACTAGGATGTGAAACTAAAAAAGGTTCATTTTTAGTACATGTACAAAGTCACAATACACATGAAGTCTCTATAGCCAAACTTACAGACCTTATTGAGGAACAAAGACTCACCCTTTTTGAGATTATAGACCATACAGCCAATGCAAAAAAGGTCAAAATGAATCTCAAACCAGAAACAGTTGTCGTCTTTGGTAATCCTAAAATGGGTACAATTTTGATGAATTGTAACCCTTCTATGGGTGTAGATTTACCTCTGCGTATCTTAATATCTACAGACTATGAGGGGTTGACTACCTTTACCTATACCAATCCAGAGTATTGGTCTCTCAAACACAATATAAAAGACAGTAATTGTCTAGCTATCTTAAATAAAGCCTCTATGGCAATGGCTGACCTCAGCAACAAAGCGAGTTTAAAATAATATGATAATCAATACAAATGATACGCTATTTCGTATCCACAAAGCATTAAATCTAACACTAGCACAGATGATAAAAGCCTACACACTAGAAGAGTACCAAATAGAAGGCTCACATATTCAGTCACTTATGGCAAAACAAAAAGACCAAAATTTTATACTTTGTTCTTATGAAGAGTTGGGTATATTTTTAGATGGGTTGGTAACACTAAAACGTGGCGTATCTCCTAAAAAAGAACCCACGCAAGACGATGTAGAACTTACCAATAACCTTGTACTCAAAAAACTACGCATCGCCCTAGAACTCAAAGAGTCAGACGTAGAAATAATTTTTGGTTTAGCAGATATAGAACTTAGCAAACAACAATTAGCCTCACTCTTTCGCAAAGAAACACACAAAAATTTTAAAGCCTGTTCAGATACTCTTTTGGTCTCATTTTTAGAAGGATTAGATGAATTTTACTACAGTGGTGAAGAAATTTAACTAGCGATGAAGCATCTTGACTTTTTAAAATCCTTAAAGACGATAAAAAGTCAAATGATACAAAGTAAACCAGCAAAAAGATACGCTTCTTTGACTAGTAAAGAGCCTGTTTTAAAATCCTATTGTATCTGTACCGATAGCACTGGTGGCACAAAATACCTCTATAGCACACAACAAGAATTACAGTACTTACTCTCCTCAAGCTATAGCACCCTCAATACGTACCCTTGTCCTTATGAAAAGGGTTGGCATTTGACCAAAGGATAGCCTAAGCGTGTATCACTTAAAGATAGCAGAGCCAACTCTTACTAGGTTTGAACCACATTTAATTGCCAATTCGTAATCTCCACTCATACCCATAGAACAAATTTTTGCACCATCTTTGCTAAGGCTTTGATAGATGTGGTGTGTCTCTTCAAAGTTCTTTTGTATCTCTTTTGTATTTTGGGTATTTGCTCCTATACTCATCACACCTTTGAGGTTGATGTGTGAGCAAGAGTTTTTTATCTCTTGGAAAATATCAAAGGCTTGTTCACTAGGTACACCTGATTTACTCTTTTCTTTAGATGTATTAATCTGAAGCAAACAAAACATCTTTTGATTTTTATTGAGAAGCTTTTTGTTGAGTTCCTGTGCTAGACTGATGCTATCAAGGGAGTGCATGAGGCTAGGGCGTAAGTCTATGAGGTTGTTGATTTTGTTTTTTTGTAGTGAGCCTATCATGTGCCACTCTAGGGGTAGGTCTTCTAGTGTAGACATACGCTCTTTGAGTTGTTGGATTTGGTTTTCCCCAAAGGCACGTTGTCCTAGCTCATAGAGGGTAGATATGTTTTCTATAGGGGTATATTTACCTACCGTAACGAGCTTTACAATATGGTGTTCACTCACTGTAATACGTGCTTTTTCTATGTTCCAGATGACTTTGTCTAGGTTGGTTCTTAACTCTTCTTTGTTTAGTATATGCATTGTTTACTCCATTAATCTATTGATGTCATTGTATAGCCCTAGCATCATCAGAGAAAGGAGCAGTCCCCATCCTACCATAGTTATATACATCATGACCTTTTCATTGGCACTTTTTCTTGTTATCATTTCATAGAGGTTAAACATAATATGTCCACCATCTAGGGCAGGGATAGGCAAAAGATTGAGTACCCCAAGATTGACAGAAATTAGTGCTGTAAAAAATAAAAGGGACAATATCCCTGAACTACTAGCTTTAGACGTAACATCAACAATCGTAATGATACCTCCTAATTTATCTGAGCCTACCACACCCGTGATAAGCTTCTGGACACTCTCTACAATGAGCCATGATGCTTTTTTGGTCTCATCCCACGCATAAGAAAGCCCCTCTATAAAGCCAAAATGGGCAGTGGTTTGTGACCCTAATGGGCTAATACCAATGATACGTCTTTTGATAGATTCGCCAAAGAGATTTTGGTCATCTATTACTTTTGGGCTAATTTGTAGGGTAACGAAGGTTTGATTTCTCTCTACAAGGAGGCTAATGTCACCTTGTGTTTGGTTGATATGTTCGCCTATGTGTTCCCAATATGTCACAGGATAACCATTGATTTGTAAGAGTGTGTCTTCTTTGAGTAATCCTGCTTTCATCGCAGGAGTATCTATGCCCACTTTACCTACTTGAGGGAGTAATTTGGGTACGCCTATATTTGCAATAGTAAAATAAAGCAAAAATGCCAATAAAAAATTGGCAAAAGGACCTGCGAGTAAAATAACAATACGTTGCCATGGTGATTTACTGTTATAGGAGTCCTCATCATAATAGACTTTACTAGGGTCTGAGTCGTCTTGCCCTTTCATTTTGACATAGCCACCTAGAGGGATAGCAGAGATACTCCATTCTGTTTTTCCTATCGTACGTGAATAGATCTTTTTACCAAAACCTATACTAAATACATCCACTTGCACCCCAAAAAAACGTGCAGCAGTAAAATGTCCTAATTCATGAAAGAAAATAAGAAGAGATAAAACGATGATTGCAATTAAAATACCCATAAAATTCCTAGTTGTTGTTAAAATATAATGAATTATAACCAAGTGTTGTAAAAAATGGCTAATAGATTGACAGCTTAATAGAAATTTTTGATAAAATACGTCTATAAGGATTAATGAATGCAAGATATAAATGAAAAAAACAACCATGAAAAAAGCAATATAGCAGATGAGCCTATAGAGATAGATACGGTAAGTATCGAAGAAGAGAATGCCATAGAGCCAGAGATAGTAATAGAAAAAGAAATAGTATTAGAAGAGAGCGTCACCGAACCTATTGTTATCAAAACATCTCCTCCTAAAAAAATAAAAATCAAAAAACAGATAGAAGCAGAACGCTTGGTAGAAGAAGCCAAAGAGATAGTAAAACAAGCAGATGAACAGACCGAAGCGTGTAAGCTATTGCTTGTGAGTGACTTAAATGCCTATGAAAAAGCAAAAGATTCTCTACGTTCAGGAGGGCTTGATGCCTGTATTTATCTACTCGATCAGCTAGGATATAGTGAAATTAATGCCAATGCACACAACAACCATGAAAATATTATTTTTGAAAGTAAAAGTGATATAGCATCCATGACACTCAACAATATTGCTAGTGGTAAATTTACAGGGGTACTCTATGCGATTCTCGGTGGTGCTGTCTCTTTTGCTACTTTGGTGTATCTAGCTACAGAAAAGTTGGGTATCACCTTAGATATTAGTACACTACCTTCTGTTTCTACGGTAGAAAAGATAGCAGGATGGTTTAGTACTTCTGTGGGCTTAGAAAATGATATGTATATAGGTGCTGGTATTTTAGGATTAAGTACAGTAGCGATTATGGCTCTTATCTATGCTATCCGTGTAGTAATGAAGAGCAATAAAAATCTACTCTTTGCCAATCAACAGTTAGAAGAAGCCTATGGATACCAAGAGGCAAAAGGACATTGTAAATGGGAAATGGATAAAGTAGATACGCACATGCAAGAGACATTAACCACACTCAAAATCTACGAAGTACTACTCAATGAACAAAAAGGAAAACTTGAACGTATTTTATATATAGAAGGTGCAAAGGTAAATAATAATGAATATCATAGAAAATCATTGATGGAAATAGATGAAACAAAAGAGTTGATAGAGTCTATCAGTGGATTTATGAAGATACCAATGTCAGATGAAGGAAAATTATCAGAAGCATCTATAGCATTTTTAGAACAGATTAAAATGAAAGCAAATAAGATACTTACTCGACTTTATTAAGATTTATAATTACCTGAGAATGTAATCTAAACTGTGTAAACCAAAGAAAAATATTTATTTGATATAGTAGTCAAGTAAAAGATTGAGAAAGGATTTACAGATGAGTTTAATTAATCATAAAGAGTTAAAACGACAAATAGCATCAGGAGAGTTAATCTCTTTAGATGATATAACAGCAGAGTTTAAAAATATACTAAAAGAGGTGATACAAACAGCATCAGAAGAAGAGTTAACCTCCCACTTAGGCTACGATAAACATCAAAGCTCAGAGCATTCAAACTCTCGTAATGGGTACAATGAAAAAACAATAAAATCTAAATATGGACAATTTAATGTATCTATACCTAGAGATAGAGATTCAAGCTTTGAACCACAGTTGGTAAAAAAAGAGAGATACTGCTAGATGGTAGTGAAGACCTTATCTTGTCATTGTATAGCAAAGGTATGAGTGTAAGAGATATACAACTATAGGCATACCTTTCTACACAACTTAAATCAGGAATAAAACAGTAAAATACTGAAAAAGACTATGCATGAATAAAAGACTAAAAAAAGATATGAGAAATTAGTAAGAGGTGAGATGAATACTAAACAT
>Ga0256838_1001408_pt1 | contig 11476 bp, 11 predicted proteins | sample 4571419metaG_FD_185978 | JGI IMG/M metagenome (GOLD analysis project Ga0256838, IMG submission 185978) | Hydrothermal vent microbial communities from Guaymas Basin, Mexico - 4571-419 | ecosystem: Environmental > Aquatic > Marine > Hydrothermal vents | place: Mexico: Guaymas Basin | collected... | reverse complement strand
ACAGGAATATCTTCTACTATCATCTTTAATTGTTCAACAAATCTTTCTATATGTTCCCTAACATCCTCGTCATTTGGAACTCATACTATTATCTTGCCAATATTGTATCTAGCAATTATGTCCCCTAATTCAAAAAAAGCACTTGGCCCATTAATAACATATCCTATAGGCATTATCATATCATTAGCTCCCCTGTTTATATATGCTAATCATATATATTTCTTTCACCAATCTATTCCCAAAACATTCTTTTTTGTAGCCATTAGTCTCAATTTATAAAATATCTAAAATCTTTTCAGCGTCTTGTTTTTCTTTTTCCTCATCTTTTGATAAATTCTTCAACTTAGTCTTTATTTTTTCCATTTTTTCAATTTCTCTTTCTATATCTTCAACTTGCAAAGAATACATAGCCTTAACCATAGATTCATAAATCAAATTTACAATCTCTTCATTTATATCAGGATCAATTTCTAAAAGTTGATATAAATCATCAAATATATTACCATCTTCTCTAACTACTTCAAGCATAGCTTTTAACCTCTTTATTTTTTCTTGTTTAGATAAATTATGAAATTCGTTTATCGATTTTTTCAAATTTATCATAATCCTATGTTTTTACAAAATAAAACAATACAAATTTTAAACAATTCTAAAAATTTGTCAAATTTATATAATATCAATTATTTTAGCTTTTATTATTTTACCATTAAAAACAAGTATATTTATAATATCTCCTTCTTTTAAATTTTTAATATACGTCTTAGATAAAACCTTTCTATTTTCATCAACTAAAATAGCGAATCACTTATTCAACAATTTCTTCAAATCAAAACTATTAATAAATTCATACAAATTATCTAATTTATTAGCGTAATAATCTATTTTATAACTTACTAAATCCTCTATTTTAACTTTCAACAAATCAAGATGCTTATCATATTCTTTTAATCTAAATTTAATCTCATCGTTAATATATTCAACAAAATCATCTAATTGCTTTTCAAAATTTCTAACCAAATCTATTAAAAAGTAAGCAGCTTCAGAAGGAGTTTTTGCCGAAATTTTAGCCACTTCATCTAAAACAAATCTATCAGAAGTGTGACCTATAGCTACTATAACCGGGGATGGCATATAACAAATTGCCTTAGCTATTTGATAATCATTTTGCCATAAAATTCAATGAGATCATCCACCTCATCTCAAAATTACTATAAAATCTATCTTTCTTCATTTTAAAATATCTTTATAAACATTCCTTAAACTTTGTAAAACCTCCTCCTTAGCCTTATTTCAATGAATAGCGCTTTCATAAAAATAGAATTCAAACAAATAACCGCTATTGTTTAGAATAGTTAAAAAATCTTTAAGCCCTTCAGAAGTAGAAGAAGAAATAATCGCTATTTTGAAAGGAGGATATGGCATAGGTAATATTTTATTTTTCTCTAACAATCCTTCTTTTTTTAATTTTTCTAAAATCAAATCTATATCCTCCGTTATTTTATAATCAAAATCTTCAATAATAATAGTAAATCCATATTCAGAATGGAAAGAAATTCTTCCACGAAAAATAAAATAATATTTTTTTAAAGTTTTAAAATCTCATCATTTAACAGTAGCCTTAAATTTTTCAATAATATTTTGGTCAAAAATAATTCACTTTGCTTTAGCTAAAAGTTTACCATCCTCGTCAAATTGAACTAACTCTAAATGTAAATATTTTTTACTATACTTTATCCTAGAAAGATTAGCTTCTACTTCAAAAACAAAACCCGAAAAATTCTCATCAAAAACTTTAGATACCACATCTAAAAGACCCTTTAAACTAAATCTTAAAATTTTCATGATAGTTTAAGATTGAAAAATAAGAAAGTTTAATTAAAAAATTTAAAGAATGATTTAGCTTTTTCAACAAAAAATAAATGATTTTTTTATTTACCTGAGAAAATAAATATTGAATAATAAAAACTATAGAAAAACGAAAAAAAGCTTTTGAAAAAAAATATTCAAAAGAAAATATTCATATTTTCAAACCTGAAAATTTAAAATCTGAAGAAATAATTAATTCTATATTTAGCTGAGGTCTTTTTTCTTCAAAAAAATTTGTAGTTATACGATGATATCCCAAAGATACAGACAAAACCAATAAAATACCTGAAAATCAAACTAAAAAGTTGGATGATTTTTTTGCTAACAACTTAGATAAAATACCTTCAGAAGATGTTATTGTCTTGGTAAGTTTTTCACCTGATAAAAGGACTAAAATATTCAAATTATTAAAAGAAAAAGCTGAAATAAAAGAATTTAAACAACCTTCTATCAAAGAAATAGAAAATTTTATAAAAACAAATATACCTAACATAAAACCAAAAACTATCTCTATATTATTAGAAAAAATATGAACTGACCTTTTTAAAATAGAATCTGAAATTAATAAATTAAAACTTATATGACTTCCTGATAAAGAAGAAGAACAAATTAAAATAATAAATTATTATATTTCTTCTCAAGAAAATATAGATCAATTTAAACTATTAGATCAACTAATTTTTCAGCCAGAAATTTGACTTAAAAATCTACAAAAAATAAAAAATAAATTGGAACCTCTAAGTTTTTTATGACTTTTATATTGGGGAATTAAAAATTCTTTACTAATAGCTACTCTTTCCAAAAGATGATTTAATAATCCAAAACAAATATGAGAAAAATTAAAACTTCATCCATTTGTTGTTAAACAAAGATTAAATAAATTGGATAAAATTTTACTTGAAGAAGATAAATTAAAAAATATATTTAAAAAATTAATCAATTTGGAACATAATATTAAGACAGGTAGACTTCCCATAGAAACTTTCTGGAATGAGATAATAAATATATTTATAAATTCTAATTAAAGTAAAATGCTTAAAAAGATAACTAATGTTTTGATTATATTAATTTTCATCCCTATCATTATAATAGCTCACCAACTAAGTTATAACAACCAGATAAACTTTTTAAACTTTCATCTAACTTGAAATTATAAAAACTATTACAAAAAATTCTTCTATTTAAAAGACGAAAATCCTATCTTAGTTTGGAGAAATGAAACAATAAAAAAATATATTAAAAAATGTCACCAAAACAAAAAAAATTGTCTGATAATACCTAATCAACAATTCTATGCAGATCTTATTTGGATATCAAGTATTCAATATGTTTGAAGTATTATGAGATCTACTGATATGCCATATCTTTATGGTATGTTAGATAATCTCACTAATCTTTCTCCTTATTGGTCATATCCATACTTTTTCTGAGAATTGATAATCCCTATTTCAAAAGTAATGTATCAAGATTTTCCTTTAGAAAAGAAGAAACAAAGTCGAATAAATGCAGTAAAATTAGGAGAAAAGTGAATTTTTTTTACATGTGACAAATACAAAGTAGAAAAAATTATAAATTTACCTTTAGAGGAATTTTATAAAGCTGTTTTCACACATACTTGAAAGCTTTGGAATGATTTAATTAAACCTTGTATAGACTACCAAGTACCATCTCAATGAGCTTTTGATCGGTGGTTCTTTTTACAAGACAGCGAAAAAGCTGCTCAATGGTATAAAATAGCTTCTTTTGATCCAGAAGTTCCAAAAGCAACTCCTACTTTGGTAGCAATAGTATTATGAAGGACTTGAAAACACGAAAAAAGTATGTTAGTATGGTTTAATCAATATCTAACAGTTTTAAACTCAATAAAAAACAAAAATCTCAATGAAAAAACTATAAAATTTTATCAACAAAAATTAGAAGAGTTTTTTCAAAAAGCATTACTGGAATACCAATTTTATATACTCCAGCAAGCAGACAATATAGCAAAAGAAAAAAATGAATTACAATGCTTTCACAACTATGAATGCTTAGTTAACAAATGACTAGTAAAAGAAGCTATATTTAGAGAAATAGAAAATTGTAAAAAAATATCAAAAAATAAAATAGATCTAACAGACATTAAAAATCCCAAAAACCTAAAAAAAGATATAACAAAAAATATAAATCTTTTAAAATGCAGCTTATTATACTATTGACTTCAATCTGGTTTAATAAATCCTAATAACAATAAAACTCCTCTAATTCCAGCTACAAACAACGAATTTCAATTTTGGTATGACTATGATTTAAATGATTGGTGGTTAAAGTAATTTTTATCTCATAGTTAATCTAACTGTATCTTCCCCAACTGATATTTTTCTATTTCAAGGATGAAAGAAAAGATCTACTACAAAATCTTTAAAAACTTCCATATTTACACTTCCTGTTTTTGAAATAAAAAATTTTTTTCAAGTTAAATATATTTTTCATTCAGAAACTTCTATTCTAACTGCAACTAAATCTGCTCATTTAGGTAATCTTATTTTATATTCTTTATCTCAAATTATCAACAAATCTTTATCAATATTTACTTTTCAAATAATATCACCTATTTGAAACTCTATTTCTCCTTTTGTAATTTTTTTTCAGCTTTCAACATTAAAATTTATATTATGTAATTGTTTATAAAGCACTGCATCTGGATTTTCTTGATCCTTTACTTGTTTTTCCCTTTGTTGTATTTTGCTAACAATGGACTTAATATCTTTAGTAGAAGTTTTAGGTAAATTTTTAGTTTCAAACAATTTATTATCAGAAGCTTCAGGACTAATTTTCATCACTTCAGACATCTGTTGTATCATTTAACATTTTAAATAAATCATTATAATAAATTTCTCACATTACTTCTTCAAGTAAATCTGTCAAATCTACTTGTTCTCCATCAGATATAATAATTTCTCTTTTTGAATTTTGATTTTTATCTTCAATCTTATAAAAAAGATGATCTCTAAAAAATCTAACTTCAGAAACATTTTCATCTATTTTTATCTCGTTTATAAATTTTTGATCTTTCAAACCAACTAGAAATTCTCCATCCTTTGTTAAAATAAATTTAATTTGTTTTCACTCTAACTCAACTTCTATTTCTCATCCCTTCTCAAGTTTAGTCCCATCTAAAAATTTCCCTAACTTTAACCATTCTGGTTGTTTAGGCATATGTTCTTTTTTTTCACCAGTATTAGATTTCTTTCAAGATTCAAAACTTTTATCTAAGTGTAAAACTGTTTCTACTCACATTTTCCGAAAGTATCTTTAATAATTTAAAACAATAAAATTGTATTCAATTTTTAGAATTTGTCAAATTTATCTAAATTTTAATAGGACTCTTCATTTTCCATTAAACTGTCTTCCTTATCTTTCCTTTTTAACTTTTTCTCTCATTTTTCTTATAAGTTTGTTATAAAAAGTATCAATCAATTCATCCACATCATTAACCTCATTTTTAAAAACTTTTATAAATTTTAAACATTTTCTTACGGCTTCTTTATCTTTGTTCCATGAAGGATCATTATCAAAACAATAAATTTTTTCTTTTATTACATTAGATTTTACATTTTGCAATATCACACATTTTAACTCAGAATAATAATCTCCTGACAATCCAAATTTACAAACATTCAAATCTTTATACTCCCATCAATTCTTATTTAAAATTTCTTTTTGCTTTATAAGCAATCAATTAGTATCTTCAAATTTCTTAGAATTTTTTTTATGATATTGAGCAGAATATAAATAAATTTTTCAATTATCACAAACTAATTTGTTAATTCTTCTATTAAAAAATTCTTCATCCAGATTAATATAATAAATCGGTTCACTAATATAATTTCTTTTCTTATCTTCTATATAAGATAAAATATTTCAAGTTAATATTTTATTATCAGAATCCAAAGACTTTATAGCATAATTTAGTTTATAAATTGTATACTCACCACAATCTTGTTTTGTTATAAAAAACAAAGGTACATATGCATCATAAAAATTTTTCCATTTTATTTTTTCAGACATAACATCCTTATAAAATTGATTTAAAAATTTAATAACTTTCAAAGGAAAACCACTATTATAAGTTAAAGATCACTTTGTTATTACTCAATTATCATTAAATAAATAATAGTAATAAAAATCATTCATATAAGGATCAAATTTATTCATTAACTCAATTCAAGTGTAATACTCTTCTCAATTAATTAAGATTTTCTTATATATAAAACCTCCACTTTTATCAGATTCTCCTCAAAAATGATATAAAATTAATTTCTTATTTTTGCATAAATAACCAATATTATCTCATATTTGACCTAACAAAATTAATTTATCTATCATCTTTCATTTAGAATCAAACACTACATATCCGATATTCCAAGATTCTTCATGACCATAATCAAACCTTATCTTTTTTCCAAGAATAAATATAATATTATCTCCACATTTCTGTCAAGTAATATATCATACAGAACCACCTCAAGATAAAGATATATTATGTTTTCTAAGATACTCCTCTACTTTCTTCTTTAACAAATCCATACTAACTTGCTTTATTTTAGATTGATTTTTTGATTGATTTACACTTTCTAATTGTTTCTTCTGTTTTTCTTGACTATCTTGTCCCTTTTGCTCTTTTTGATTACTTTGTCCTTTATATTCTTTTTGAATTACTTGTTTTTCCTGTTTTGTTTGTTTTTCTTGTAATTCTCAAATTTGACAACCTCATAAAACCACAACAAATAAAAATCAAATTAATCAAACTCTTATTCTTTTCATCAGTATCAATTTTATAATATAAAACATAGCTAAGAATATAAATAATACTTTTTTTTTTCAACACTTTTATTCAACAAAAATCTTTTAATTAAAAATTTAATCTTTTTCAATTTATACTCGAATAATATAAAAAATTTTATACTTTTCTAATAAACTTGCTAAATTACACTCCAATAAAACAATTAAATTTTCTTTGCTTTTAAAAAAAATTTAATTATTTTTATTTTAAAACTTTAATTTCTTATTTTAAACCGATATGTCAAACATTTCTGAAAAATATCTACAAGAAATCAAAAAAGCCTTCGGAACTGAAGAAGAATTTCAAGCTTTCATTAATAGTTGTCAGTTGCCTCTAAAAAAATCTATAAAAATCAATTTACATAAAATTTCACCTGAAGAATTCACTCAAGAAACTCAACCAGATTGACGAAAACTAACAAATCCATGATTTATTAATGAAAAAGATAGCATTATACCTGTAGATGTTTTTTATGTTGACAGACAAGATACTCAGATACCTTTATGAAAAACCTTCCGGCATCAATCTTGATTTTTCTATATCCAAGAAGTAGCTGCTTGAATGCCAGCAAGATTTTTATTTAACTCAAAAAATCTGAAAAAAAAGTCTGAAAAAGGCTGAAAAAATATTTATCAGACTTTATTAGAAGATACTTTCTCAGATTTTCCGAGTGAACTAATACTAGATATATCTGCTGCTCCAGGTGGTAAATCTGTTCAGTTATGAGACTATTTACAATATCTATATTCTAAGTTTCTCCAAAACTCTTCAGATACTCTTCAGACCTCCAAGCTCTGATTCATAGTATCAAATGATGTCAACAAATCTAGAATATTAGCATTAGCGCACAATTTAAATAGAATGGGAATTTTCAATAGTTGAATAACTGCTTTTAATTGATTTGCTTTTTGAAAAAACTTGCCTGAAACTTTTGATAAAGTTTTAGTTGATGCACCTTGTTCGGGTGAAGGGACAGGATTTAAATCTGACTTTTCTTTAAAATTTTGGAAAAAAGAAGAAATAAACAAAATATCCTGAACTCAATTTCAACTTCTAGTTTCTGCACTAAAAACTGTTAAACCTTGATGAATTGTAGTATATTCAACCTGTACTATGAATCCTTACGAAAATGAATTTAATGTAAAAAAAATATTAGAATTTTTTAAAGGAGCAGTGATACTAGAAGATGTTAAAATAATTGACAAATCTCCTGGTATTGAAAGCTGGGACTGACAGCAAATTTTATCTCCTGAAAATGCAAAAAAACTCGCTAGATTCTGGCCTCATATACAAAAAACTTGATGATTTTTTATAGCTAAATTTAAAAAAAGAGAAACCTTAAATCTTAGGATGCCAGCTGAGAACAAACTTGCTCCTAAGTATAAAAATAAAATAAATTATGACAAATCTTTACAGAAAAAAATGTTTGAATTTGCAAAAGAAAACTGGGGAATTGAACTAGACCCTAATCAACATTTTTTTGTAGAAACATCATCCCAGATTTACTTGACTTCTCCTAAATGGCTTGAAGTTAAAAATTTATTTCATTTTGAAAGGATATGAACTCCTGTATTTAAAAAAGACAAAAGATGAAACATCCGGCCAAATCATCATTTTGGGTCAATACTGGGACATCTAGCAACAAAAAACTTCATTGAAATAGATAAAAACACTTCACAAAAATATGCTTTAGGTAATGATTTAGAAAAATCAGAAATTTTAAAAGAATATATTGATTGAAACCCTCCTATGTGATATGTTGTCATAAAATACAAAAAATGGTGACTGGGAGTTGGGAAATTAACTAAAGAGGGAATTAAGAATAAATATATTAAAAATTAAAAAAGAAACTCGCCGGGAAATACACGCAGGGATTTTATCCCTGCAGGGGACATAGTCCCCTCCGGCGAGGTTGGTTAAATCTAAATTTACAATGAACTGGGTACAAATGGATTCGCCAAAACTTTTCGATAAACTTCAACAACAATAAAAGGATTTTTCCTTCCTCTCTTAATCTTCTCCCATCCTCCCAAATCTGAAATTAAATCTTCTAAGTTATTATACTCCTTCTCTTCATAAACGTATCTCTTTCTTTTAGGATCAAATTTCCTTATCGAAAATACTGTACTTGAAACAATAGACTCTAACATTTCTCTTCCCTCCTCATCACGTAACAAAGCTTTTAAATCAGCAATTGTAGTGTAAAGCTTATGCTTCCCTGGATACCATTTAATAAAGCTAGGTACATCTAACTCTTTTCTCTGCATAATACTAGATCCATAAGACAACACTTCACAAATTGGATTATCTCTCCTCACACACTCTACAAATTCATACATTTTGTTTAGAACTTCTTTAAACTCTTCTTCATTTCGAACATCTACTACACAATCTTCCTCACTCTCACCTAAGTTCCTCTCATACAACCAATACGCTTCCGAAAAATTATCAATTTCTTCACCATCAACCATAAACGAACCTCTCCCCTTCTCTAAAAACTCTTCTACCAAAACTCTTTGATGTGTAAATAACCACAAAAATTCAGTTAAAGATAGCTCCAGTACCATACTTCACCTCCCTTTAATAAGATTTTGTACACTTTATATAATCATCTTTATACAATTGTCAAGAGATTTTATACTTAAATTTAGCGAATTACCCAGAACATAGTTGACAATTAAGGACAATAAAAACAATTTTTGAAAATTATTTAAAGTCTCTAAGATTTGACAAAATGTGAATCTTGAATAAAATTTATATAGATTTATTTAGTTATGTCTTATGAAAATAAAAATGTGTTTGTATAAAAAATTAGTCTACAATTACAGTGAAATATTCGCTAGACTTAGACTAATTCAATACAGACTTCTAGGTTATACTGTTGAAAAAATATTAAAAATATTCTGAATATCAAGACAACATTTCTATAATATTCGAAATATTCGAAAAAAATATGCTGATAAAGAAAAAGAAAATTTAGTGCTCTCAAACGAAATAGCAAATATGTCATTAGTAGAACTTGAAGAAAAATTTTGATTTTTAAAATATCAATCAAAAGCACCAAAACATATACCACATAAAACACCACAAGAAGCAGAAAAATTCATAGTAGAACTTCAACAAAAAACTTGATTCTGATCTAAACGTTTATGGTATACTCTTAAAGCTGATTTTCCTGATTTCGTAAAAAAATATTTAATAACTTACTCAAGAGTTAAACATATTTATGAAAGAAACAATCTTAAACCAAAAAAGTATAAAACAGCAAAGTGAACTTATAGAATTTTATACAATTATGATGAAATATTACCATTTTCTAGATTACACTATGATGTAAAATACTATTCAGATGAAAATGCATTGCCAGAGTTAACGTATAAAATGTGGAAAAAAATTAAAATTACCATTATATGTGTTTAATATAATAAATGTGAGGACAAGATTTAGGTTTGTATGAATAAGTGATAAGAAAGATTCGACAATATGATTTTATTTTTTATGATTAGTGATACAATATTTAAGACGGATATGAGTAGATTGGGAGATAAAGATATGATTTGATTGATGAGTAGAATTTACGAGTGGAGATGGGAGGAAATTAAGAAAATGGAATGAAATATTTATGAGATTATGAGCAGAATGTTATGTGTATGATAGTAGGAAGGATCCAAGGAAGAATTTGATAGAGAGAAGTCATTTAACGGATGATGTAGAGTTTTTAGTGCCGTTTAGTAGTAAATTTACATCAAGGGAAGAATTTATAAGATTATCGAAAGAATGGTATGGGTATTATAATTTCAAGAGGCCGCATTATGGGATATGAATGTGAGGGAAGAGTCCATATGAAAAATTAGAAGAGATAATAAAAGAAAGAAGATTAAAGATAGACATAGAGAAGCTTAAAGGATTTCCATATATGGAGTTAGATAAGAATATAGATAAATTAATGGTGATAAGTGGGTGGTTAATAATAATGAGTGAGATAGAGAAGACGAAGAAGATAACAAGATGGGTATTTGAAGACAGGAAGAGATATATAGATTTTATTTATAGATTTAAAGATTTGATACCGCCGTGATGAACTTGAGAAAAAATTGTCAACTATCTTCTGGGGAGGAAGCATTAAAAAGAAAACTCGCCGGGAGACAACCGGCGAGTAATTTTATCAACAATTAAAGACCTAAAACATCAAACATATTGTAAAGACCTGCCTTCTTCCCTTTGAGCCATTTTGCCGCTACAAGAGCTCCCCTTGCGAAGGTCTCACGGCTGGTAGCCCTGTGTGTCAATTCTATCCTCTCGCCGAGAGTAGCAAAATAAACAGTGTGCTCTCCTACAACATCTCCCATTCTCGCCGCTAAAACGCCGATTTCGTCGTCCTTTCTCGACCCGACTATTCCCTTTCTACCGTAAACGACGCTCTTATCGAGCTCAAGACCGAGTTCTTCTGCAACTATCTCTGCAAGTCTCACTGCCGTTCCGGAAGGAGCATCTTTCTTAAAGCGATGGTGAATTTCAAAAATTTCAACATCATACCCCTTACCCTTTAAGGCCTTTGCCGCTTCTTGAACCAGCTTGAATAAAAGGTTTACCCCGAGGCTCATATTTGGGGAGTAGACTATCGGAACTTTCTCTGAAACCCTCTCAATCTCGGCAATCTGATCCTTAGTTAATCCGGTTGTGCCTATAACGAGGGCAAAGCCGAGCTCCTCGGCCTCCTTTAAGAGGGCAACAGTCCCCTCGGGGGCGGTAAAGTCAATTACAACCTCAGGCTTTTCCTCCATCTCC
>Ga0256838_1001407_pt1 | contig 11483 bp, 15 predicted proteins | sample 4571419metaG_FD_185978 | JGI IMG/M metagenome (GOLD analysis project Ga0256838, IMG submission 185978) | Hydrothermal vent microbial communities from Guaymas Basin, Mexico - 4571-419 | ecosystem: Environmental > Aquatic > Marine > Hydrothermal vents | place: Mexico: Guaymas Basin | collected... | reverse complement strand
AACGGTTTCCGTGTGCGTAATAACTGTTGTGGTCAGAATCTCGCTCGTGGTCGTGATGCCGGTTGTTGTGCCGGCAAGACCTGTGTAAGTGAGGCTGTATGTTCCGGTTATTTCAAAAACAATGCCGTTGAGTGTGTACGTGTACGGGAAGGTCATCTCGAGGACTATAATACCATCGCTGTAGCAGTATTTTCCAGTTACCTGTTCACCCCAGATCTTTGTGACATAATTGGCCTGAATACCGCAATCAGTTACAGCAAAGCCATCGATTGTGGCGTTCTTGAACGCGTTTTTCGGGAAGTACAGCATGTCGAGGTGTACGTTTGCATAAGCGTCACCAACCTTGAGCTCAGCACCTGTAACAACGCCGCTCATTGTCAATGGGAGTATGGTCATCTCATCGAAGCCAACAGGTCTGAGTAAGAGCGTGTGGCCATCGAATTCGAGCTCTCCACTTCTTGTGTATGTGGTCTTTGGAACGCTCATACCGTATGCAACAATGTACTCCTCGAATTGACCGGTAACTGGGTACTCAAAGCTTTCTGGGATAACGTATTCATAAACAATTTCGGTCGCTGTACTGGTAGTTATGGTCTCGAGTGATGTTGTAACGTACTCGGTCGTTGTCGGGGTTCCAGTAGTAGTCGTCCCACTTGTTGTGGTTGTGCTTATGGTAGTTGTAGTTGTTTCTTCGCTTGTCGTGGTTGGTGAAGTTGTTGTTGTACCGTTATCTCCGCCGTGCATGTTTGCAGCGGCGATGGCCAGAACTATTATCAAAAGCACACCCGCAGCCGCGAGAATGTATTTCTTTTGTTTTTCATCCATGGGAGGTTCACCTCGTCAAGAGTATGTGGGAATAGATATATACTTACCTTTGCTTTCTCTACAAAAAAGTGTAAAATAAGTTATTCACGGCCATAGATTGGTTCAAAAGAAAATATAGAAAAGTTTGGTTATTCTTCCTCTTCTCCGTGCTCAGCCTCGTACTCTTCGTAAGTGTTCTCAAACTTCTCGCTTTCAGCGGCCTCAACAAGTCTGACCTCGTTACCCTCGATAACTACTGTTGGGACGAATACCTCGATCTTGACGTTGTCGTAATCCCACTCGATCTTATTATCGGCGGTGATCTTGTACGGTACCTCGATCCTGATGATGTAGTTCTTTTGTATGTTATGTTCTCTGATAAGGTCAAAGAGCTTCATGTTGAGTTCTGCGGCGGCGCGAACAATTTCTTGATTATCGACGGCGCCCTTGAATGTAGCAAAGGCAACCCTTCTGATTTTGTTTGCGTAGCCAGAGGCTCTTACAAGCCCGGATCTTATAACACCCTTCCTCGTGGCCATGGCCATCACCTCCATAATAACGTCCTTTCAACAGGTTATAAAGGTTTCGGTGACCGTTCCACCGCAATATCCTATAAATATTTATGTATAATGGATATATTGAAGAAAGAAGTGTAAATTATCTTCTGAGTATTGCCGCTATTGCGACGAGGAAAGTGAATATTTCAAGTCTTCCAAGCAGCATCTCGATAATAAATAAAATTTTGATGAGTGGTGGCGTCGAGGGGGATGTTATTCCAGCACTCAGACCAACGTTTCCTATAGCACTCGCATTCTCAAATAATGCATCCACGAAGGGGACGTTCAAGTACATCATTGTTATTATTGTTCCTATTGACAGTATTCCAAGGTATAGAAGCGAATAGGATAATGCTTGTAATACGGCTTCCTCTTTTATAACCTTTCCATTGAATCGTATTGGCATTATTGCACTTTCTGGGTACGTGTTCTTCTTGATAAGCCATCTTATTGCGGCGAGGAGTATGAGGAATCTGATAATTTTTATTGCCCCCGCCGTTGAACCGCTCGAGCCACCAATTATCATGAGGAATGAAAGTGCAACTTTTGCTGGATCGGGTAAGGATGTTATATCAACTGTATTGAAACCAGTACATGTTATTGCAGAAAATTCCTGGAACATTGTTTCGACGATTGCCGTTTTCGTTATCGCTTTACCATAGATTGGGTAATAATACACTACTGCAAAGGCGAGGGGGATGAGTAAGAGTGCAACAAATTGTTTATCTTTCAAGAATTCCTTTGGTGATCGTTTCGTGGAAGCGTAGTATATTGTTGCGAAGTTCGTCGCACCGAGTATCATAAGAATTATCACTGCAACGTGTATTGTAAGCGAGGAATAATAGGCAACGCTCGATGTGTGTGGAGCCATACCACCGGTCCCCAATCCAGTCATTGCATAGTTGAGCGCATCGAATGATGACATTCCAAGGATATAAAGAATTACAGTGCCAAACATTGTGAGTATTGCATATATTGTAAAGAGTATTTTCGACGTGTTCACCGCGTTCGGGAATATGATATCGTTGCGCGCCTCGGCATGGTACAGAGCCCTCGAAAGGCCGGGGTAGCGGAGTATGAGCAAACCGAGGACAACAACACCCATACCACCTACCCATTGCATAAGTGACCTCCAGAGTATGAGTATCCTCGGTGCGGTGTCAATGTTCGGCATTACGGTGAGGCCCGTGCCGGTCCAGGCACTGATTGTTTCAAAAAATGAATCGAGGAATGACATATTGTTTATGTACACGAACGGTATTGTCGAGAGTAGTGAAAATAGTAACCAGGAAAATGTTGCAAAAATCATTGCCTGTCTCATAGTAATTTTTTCGGGATGTGTCGTGAAGGAAAGTATTATAATACCAACTATGAATGAGATGAACGCTGGGAGTAAAAAATATTTTGCGAAAGTTACCTCCCAGGGATAAAATATAACGAGAAGTGAGGGGAGGGCATATATCGCGGAAAAAACTATAAACAGTTCACCAAAAAGTGGGAAAATTGTTTTCAAGTCGTTCAAAAAACTGTAGGGGCGCATTGAATCACCCCATATAATCTTGTAGTATTTGGATAAATTCCTCAGGTGTTATTTTTTTGAAGGTTTTCCAGATTTTGATGGCTTTCTCAGGCTCTATTATCATGAACGTTCCAATTGGCATCGTGAGTGGTGTTGACGTTGGTTTGTGAATGAAAAGTACTGTTGCATGACGTTTTGAAGCTTCTTTGACTCTCTCCTCGGGGGGTTTTTCAACGAGTTTCTCATCAAGTTCTTCTCCAGGATCCTCTGGATAGACAACGATATACTTGTCAAACTCGTCATTGTCTATTATGTCAGCGAGGAGTGGATAGTACATAAGTGACTCGCTGTAGAGAACATCGTTTACAATGTATTCTTCGTGTTCACGGAAAAATTTCTCAGTCTCCGCCTCGTTCACAGTGCCCTCTTTTATGTTCTTTTTCAGCACTTTTTCAAGGTCAATTACGGGTGCGTCCTTGTACTTCTCGTAAAGATCTGGTGCAATTATGTACAGGAGTTGGTATGGGTATGTTGCTACGATGTCATCGCCGTTTTTTGATAGGATAAGAAAATCTCCTATTTTTGTAGCAGTCAAAAACTCGTCGAGCGATAGATCAGTGCGTTTTTCTGGTAGTTTGTTACCGGGGTATCTGTAAACTTTGTACCTTGGGTTGCGGAGTTCCTTTATTATAGCACCGGTTGTAAGGAATGTACTTGATACGGTGGGAGACGTGATAAAGTATTTTCTATACTTTTTCACGTACTTATTGAAAAATTCTTCCATCTTGTTATCACCAGTTGAAGAACGGGGGAATAAATAAAAAACTGGTTCAGATTCTTGTTGTCGAACCCCACGATAAAATACCTTGACTGATCTCAACAATAATTATGTTCGAGTAGTACTTACTCGTTGATGAGAAGAACGTTATTGGTGGTCCGAGTCTCGTATAGTACGTAAGTCCATTGTAAGTGAGATACCTGTTGTTGTAGGTCATGATGAAATCTTCTGGAACGGGGGACATTGATATCTGGAATGCTCGTCTGGTTGTGGTGTTGTTTGAGTAATTTATCAGAGTATAAGTTGCGTTACCCCCGTTGGCTGTTGCAATTATTATCTCTCCGTTGGTTGTTATTTGTGATCCATTTGCAGTGAGTATGAGATGGTACCGTGTTATCTCTCCACTCATTATGGCTATCTTGAAGCTTGAAAGTGTAATTGTGCCGGTTGGGATTGATTCATAGTGAAAAGGATTACCAATCATCATTGAAGCTATTACGAGCGCAGTCATAATTATCATGGTTATTGCGACTTTTTTGTTTTCCATCAAAGTGTTGATAATAAGAAAAAATATAAAATCAAAGTTTCAAATTCCTTGCGTATAGTATAACGTCTTTTATGTAGTTTTTCAGGTCCTCAATCTCGTCTTTTGGGATTTTTGAAACGCCATACTTTTTGACGTTTGTACCATATTTTTTGTATTTATCGTACGTTATTATGTTGTACAGTTTTGAGTACTCGGGTAATCTTTTTTGTGTGCAAGCGCGGCGGTATGGGCAGGATATACAATAATTGTCACCGAAGGGTGATATTCCGGGAAAGTTCTCTTTCCAAGCGATTGCGCGCACGATGTCAAAGAGTGCCTCATTGAAAATTTTCCTCGTGTTTTCAATTTTGAAGGTCTTTACAAAGGGGTTCGTAATATCCGGGTAGTCTTCATCCATCACGACAAGTTTTGCGAGATCCTCGTCCTGGACAAGCCAGTACTGGAGGTAAGCCCTTGGTCTTATTGTGACCGGGGACGAATGACGTAGCATCTCAGTGTAGATTGCAACCTGTCTTATGTGTTCCCTCAGGGGTTCGCCCTCGAAGAGTGGGTTGTACTTGAGTTCGATGACGTGTGGGATGATCTCGTTGTTCTCTGTTTTTCTCAGAAGAATGTCAATTTTACCTCTTATTACAAAGTTTATGCCACCAATTTTTTTCTTTATACTCACGTCATATTCTGTGCTCGCGTCTTTCATTTTTGTGACAATATTGCCAACGATGTTTTCGAGGTCGTGACCGGTTTTCTGTCCGCTGATTTGAATAAGGTCCATTTTTGTGCGCTTGAGCGATAGGATTTTCCTCAACGGGCATTCGGAACTCATATCTCGAACTGTAATATTTATGGTCGCCATACTTATTCACCTCGTTTCTCGCTTGCCTGTTTATTATAAAGTTTTGTTTATATGATTGTTTGGAATTGTAGTCTTGATGAAAAAGCAAAACCTGCTGTTTGTAGTATTTGACATTATCCTGATAGTGTGGCTCATACTATATCCAAATAATGATCTTACGGCCATTGTGTTTGTAAGTAGCCTCATGATAAACGATGTCTTTACAATGCACCTCGTGAAGTACGGTGTTGGAAAATTTTCGAGGGTTGTAAGTGATGTTTTCAAGTACTTTTTTATGATCACTTTCAGTGTTGCATTTTGGTTCATGTATTTCATGACGTTGTTGAAGGGGTTATCGTTCATGGAGAGTGCGTCAACGCTGTGGACCATCGTCGGGGGTATATCACTGATTTCGTTGGCTTACTATTTCCCGGCATACATATCCGCGGGGCGCTATAGGATGTACAGGATTTATGATAGAAAGGGTTTCTTTGATGCTGTTGAAGAATCGTTGAAGTATTCCATAAAATTTGCATTGACAAGGGATTATCTCGTTTTCGTTGCCACATTTTACGGTGGTTTTGGCATGTTGTCGTTGATTGGTAGTGCGTTACCAGATTATCTTTACAGTGCCTTGACGATGGGTTACATGTTCTTTATATATGTAGCGTTTCCGCTCATGGTTGAAAGAATTGAACTCAAGAAAAAGAAAAAGTAAATCACTCTTTTTTCTTGAATTTTCCAAATGGTTCAAGTTTTTCTTTTACAATTTTTATCACTTCGGCCCGTGGGTCAGTGGACGACACAAGTCTGTGACAGACTTCCCTGAATGGACAATAATTGCAGGATTCTTCGCGTTTCTCACTTGGAAGATAACCTTCCTTGTAAGCCTTGTAAATTTCGTGCGCACGTTCAACGATCTTATCGTATGCGTATGTCCTGAGCACACCGCTTTCGTCCGTAAACTTCTCGTACGCTGGGGCGGCGTTCGTAGCAAAAAAGAGACCAAACTCCTCGATGTTCATGATTTTTGAGTAGAATGAAATTTGTGCGACGTACTTGTCTGTAACGTGTGTACCCTCAAAGAGTTTTTTCTCGTTTGCGGTTTTGAAGTCAACAAGTTTCCACTGCTCGTTTTCTTTGTATATTGCGTCAATCCTACCCCTGATGAGTGCAACGTCTTCCGGTTTACCTTTTTCATTTGTAACCGGGACTATGACCATTACGCTTACCTGCGAGTGTCCGCCGTGGTTTTCAAATAGGTTTGAAAGATAATCGTCCCAGACGTTGCCCCTATAAGGGTACCATTTCTTGTACTCTTCCTGTACTTCTTCATATCCCTCGTCCTCGAGCCATTTCATGAGGACGACTTTTCTTGGGCAGTCTATAATATATGTCACGTAGAGCTCGTTCGATAAGCCCTTGTGTGGTTTGTCTTTTACAATGTCTTTGTAGATTATTTCGGGAAACTCCTTCAGGCGTTTATGGGGGACACTCCGTCGGAATGTTTCGGCTTTTTTCTTCAGCTCTTCCATTCATCAACCCTCCTTTTTCTTGGCGAACTTGCGGCGGCGTTCAATGTCGTTTGATGTGAGTATCTCAGTGCGCTTTATGGTAACTTCCTTGTATAGGTCTTCTTCGCTTATATCATATCCAGCCTCGCGAGCAATTTCAAGTAGTTCCCTGAGTTTGTCCTTGTTGATTTGTTTTCTTTTTACAACGCTGATCCTTGCGACCGCGCCGGAACTGCTCCTGTACTCGGTCGCGTACAGCTCGTTCTGGAGTATATCTTCAATCTCTTCTTTTATCTTTTTATATTCTTCTTCATAGTGCTTTTTTGCCATTCGAAAGTCGATGGCTTTTTCAATCAACTTATCGAGATACTCGTACCTTCCCATACCAATCACCAAGAAAAATTCAAAAGAAGAGCTTATAAAGGTTTGTGTTTCATTCAATCTTGTGGATTTCCATATCACCGGGTACCATCATGAGAACGGCGTCACAGCCAGATATTCTGACGACAACGGCTCCGGTTGCTGTGGCAATACCTTCAATTTTGTGAGCAACTTTTTGGAGCTCGTTTGGTTTATTCATCATCTTCCTGAGGTCTATTATAATGAGGTCATTTGATTGTGCAAATGGCATCATTTTTCTCACGTCTTCAGTATTCCTTATTGTTATCTTTACAACCTTTCTCTTCGGTGGGTTGAGTAGTTCTTTTATTGTCTCTTCTTCATCCAGCGAAACGACGGGTAAATTCTTTTTGGGGAGTCCTTCATCGTCATCTTCAATGAAAAGCTTTTTCAGTTTACCGAATGGCATGACTTTCACCGTTCATATTTTCCGTTTTTGCTTATATACTTGATTGTTTGATGAGGTTTTTATAGCTCTTTACAATTTGTTTTTGGTGATGAAATGCCCATCGGATTGTACAAAATTCCAGACAAGGATGCAAAAGAACTTGGGTATTCGGAAGCATACATAATGGGCGAATACGAGATAAAAGGGGACAAAATTATAATTGGTCGTGCCGCGTACATATACGACCTGGAAAAGGGTAATCTTGTTGATGTTGATCCAAATGATTTCAAGGACTTGTCTGGTGAGCCCCTCAAAAAGGCGATTGAATTGTTCAAGAAATATGGAGCAGAAGTTGATATAGTATTTGCAGTGAGAACGAGAAAAGGTTCAAAAACAAATCTCATCGCTCTTATTGGTGGAAAAGTACTTGATGAATGAATTACTTCTTTTTTATTTTTTCAAAAACTTCTATTATGGTTATGAGAAATAGTGTAATAGCGCTTGCCTGTGAAAACCATTCAGTGTTTACTGTGATAAGAATAAGTGAGTAAAGCGACGAAAAACCAATTACTGCAGCCGAATAAAATTCCTCCTCGCTTACAGGATTCTCTGGAGCAACTGGTACCACTTTCCTCAAGAGTGATGGATAAATATAATCAGCGAGATAATGGCTCAATAAGGCCATCGAAAGTGGGATTGAGTAAAATGCTGTTGCCAGAACGAGTGTTATTGCTATGGGTGTTGAATGAGTTATTTCGCGATGCTTGATATTCAAAAAGTAAGATAATACAACATCAACGTCCGGTAACAATGAGAAAAGTATTGCGAGCAATATACCGGTCCCCGTAATGGGGTAACCGAGTATTTTTGCTGTTATCAGAAAAAATAAAATTCCAAAGCCTGCATGACCGCCGGAATTCATTCACTCACCTCTCGAGTTTTCTGAAAACCTCGAGGGCTGTTATTACTCTCTGTACCCTGTTGAGGTCTATTTCATCGGGATGTTCCTTGGAGAGTTTTGAATAAACTTTCCAGATTTTTCGTCGTTTTGATGCGAGTGTTTCTATGTACTCACGTATGAGCTCGGGTGAGTATGTTTCCCAGTATCCGGGTGTTATCCCTGAGTAACTCAAGGTGATGTATCCGTTTCCATCATAACTTGCCCTCGTGATTTTTACCTTATCACTGAGTTTCCAGTTTGTATTCAGATCCTTTTGTGACGTTATATTGAACGTGAGATTGTTGTTGATCATGTCAAATAACTCGTAAAGTTTTGTTATCGTGGGTATGTAGTGTTTTTCAGCATAGTTTTTGAACTCGTTCACCATTATGGTGTAATCATAATAGTTCTCGATTATGTTACTGAGTTTTGAGAACTCTATGTCAGGGTCATAAGCATCTTCACGCTCTTTCACGTTTTCTTGGATCCTGCTCGTAAGAAGGTTGTTCACGATCATTTCAATTTCAGTTTTGAGTTTTTCATCAGTTATTATTGTGTCCTCTGAAATTATCCCCTCGTAAACTATCTTTTTTCGCGTATCGTATATGAGTATTCTACCGTCATCGGTTTCTATGGTTATTATCATTCATCATCACCCCCACAATTCTTCAGGTAGCAGTAAGCAACTTCAGTGGCAAGTTCAATTTCCTCAACGCGATCGCGCATGAGATCGAGAAGGTCAGTTATGTTCTCAAGTAGGTAAACTTTTTCTTCTATTGTTCGTGCAGTTGATAGATCATTATTGAAAATTGTAAATTTGTTCGAAAAATAATATTTTTTCTCGTCATCTATGGGTATTTCACTCATTTTCTCAAGTTCATCGAGTGCATCAAGGATTTGTGAAACGTACTTTTTTATCATGCTTTCACCAGTCCTTGGTACGTTCAAATAGTATATAAGTTTTTTCATTTTGAATTTATATTTGACAGGTGCAATACTTTTTGGTGGTCAAATGGTTTTCAAGAAAATAAGCCGCGCCGCGAAGGCAAAATTTTTTGCCGTAAACATAAAGAAAATGCTCAAAGAACTTGATAAAGTTGAAAAACAGCTTGATGCCGTAGTTGAAAAGAATCCGGATTCAATTCCTGAAGAGGATTATAAAAAAATCAAAGAACTCATACAAAAATCTCGTGAATACGGTGAAAAATTATCAAAGAAAAAGAACATAAACATTGAAGAGTACGTGAAATTTGTAAACGAGTTTGCTGAAGTTGCTGAAGAACTCGGTAAAAAATACAATGTAAAAGGTGTCGAAAAGTTTGCCGAGCTCAAGAACGTGAGAATCGATAAAACTGCTGACACGTTTGATGCTTCCGAGCTTGATGAGGAAGAACTCAAAAAGCTCGCCGAAGAACTCAAGAAAAAGAACCAATGAATACATTTGTACATGGCAAAAACTTTTTATACTCTTCTTTCTTACCCTATTCCGGTGATGCCGATGCCAAGGAAGAAGAAAAAAGTCGAAAATAAAAAAGAGGCTGAAGAGCTCATAAACGAATTTGAGGAAGTAGCCGAAGAAAAGAATAAAACCGAGTTTTCTCCAAGTATCCAAGCACTTCTTGATCTACCGGGCGTTGGTCCAAGTACTCTTGAAAAGCTACTTGCCGCTGGCTATGACTCACTTGAAGTCATTGCCGTCGCATCACCGCTTGAGATAAAGGAGGTTGCTGGTGTCCCTGAGGGGGCGGCGCTCAAGATTATTCAAGCAGCGAGGGAGAGGGCAAACATTGGTACTTTCATGCGCGCAGACGAGTACTTTGAGAAGAGAAAATCAATCAGCAAGCTTACGACTGGAAGCAAGAATTTGGACAAACTCCTCGGCGGAGGAATGGAAACACAGGCTATCACGGAATTTTTTGGAGAATTTGGATCGGGAAAGACCCAGGTAGCTCATACAATCGCTGTCACGGCCCAGTTACCTGTTGAAGATGGCGGTCTTCACGGTTCGGTTATATGGATTGATACGGAGAACACTTTCAGGCCCGAGCGTATAAGACAGATTGCTGAAGCCCGTGGTCTCAACCCGGACGAGGTACTCAAGAGGATTTATGTTTCGAGGGCTTTCAACAGCAATCACCAGATGCTACTCGTCGAAAAAGCCGAAGAGCTCATAAAGGAGCTCAAAAACACTGACTACCCTGTAAAGCTCATTATTGTTGACTCACTCATGGCCCACTTCAGGAGCGAGTACGTCGGTAGAGGTGCCCTCGCAGAGAGGCAGCAAAAGCTTTCAAAGCACCTTGCAGACCTGCACAGGCTCGCTGACCTTTATGACCTCGTCGTATACGTGACCAACCAGGTTCAGGCGAAACCCGATGCCTTCTTCGGTGACCCAACCCGCCCCGTCGGCGGACACATACTTGCCCACAGTGCAACCTTCAGGGTATACCTCAGGAAGGGTAAGCAGGGTAAACGTGTTGCAAGGCTTATCGACAGTCCGTACCTCCCCGAAGGAGAAGCAATATTCAAGATCACTGAAGCAGGTGTTGAAGATCCCTGATTGATTGAGCAACAGTTTCCTTTTGTTTATCATTTTATCTCATAGTAAAGACCCCTTCCTCGAAACCGCGGAACGGTTTCAATTCGTGAAGCGAATTGTCAAAACAGCTTCGCTGTTTCAATTCGTGAAGCGAATTGTCAAAACCGCGGAGCGGTTTCAGGGAGGGGATACAAAACCGCACTGGGACATCAAAAACACTACCAAAAGGCTTATATACCAGAACCACCCAACACAACCCCGGGGTCACAAGAACAATGACGCGCAGAAAAAACCAGAAAACCAGAGTCCGAGCACTCAAAAGCAGGCTCCACCCGAACAAACGGGATTACCAAACACTCCTGCACCTGGCAACCCTATCTCGCCGGTTACACAACAAAACCGTTCAGGTAATCCAGCAAACTGGAGTCAAAAACTACAACAAACTGTACCACATACTCAAAACAACCCCAGAGTACCAGCTACTCCCCAGTCAACCCGCACAACAAACAATCAAACTCGCACTCCAGGCATACAAGCAGCACAGGAAGTACAACCCCGGACGCCGGGCTACACAAGTACTCATCTTCCCAACCCAGCAGTTCAGGGTCAAAGGGCGTTACATCCTGCTGAACCTCGGGAAGAACTATCAAAAAGCCTATGGGCGGC
>Ga0256838_1001405_pt1 | contig 11494 bp, 7 predicted proteins | sample 4571419metaG_FD_185978 | JGI IMG/M metagenome (GOLD analysis project Ga0256838, IMG submission 185978) | Hydrothermal vent microbial communities from Guaymas Basin, Mexico - 4571-419 | ecosystem: Environmental > Aquatic > Marine > Hydrothermal vents | place: Mexico: Guaymas Basin | collected... | reverse complement strand
AAGATCGTTAAGTACGATCCATCTAAGGTTGAGCCACTGCTTCTCAAAGCTGGTTTCACCAAACAGGGTGGCGTATGGGTATCTCCAGAGGGCAAGAAGTTTGAGTTCTCTGTTGTGACAACAACAAGATCTGATCGTAAGCAGTCTCTGGAGATCTTTGCACAGCAGCTCAAGAAGTATGGTATTATCATGCACCCAGAGACACAGACAGCCCGTACGCTCTTTGGTGAGACCATTTGGATAAGAGCCTTTGATGCAACAGAGTTTGCATGGGGTTCTGGTTCTGCTCTTGAGCAGGGTGGAAGATCCCTTTATCACTCTTCTCAGATTCCTGATCCTGCCAACGATAAGTGGGGTCAGAACCTGTCTGGATTCAGAAACAAGGATATGGATGCAGCTATTGACATTGCATTCAAGAATGTTGACCGTAAGTCCAGACAGAAAGGTTACATTGAGATGCAGAAGGTCTGGGCAGAGTGGTTGCCAGAGATTCCACTGTCCTGGTATGACACCCACGACGCCGTTATCAAGACACTTGAGGGCTTTGATATGGGCTTTGATGTAGGTGCTCACACCTGGAACATGGAGTACTGGTACAAGGAGCAGTAATATCTATCTACTGACTCTTATAAGAGGGGGAGGCATTGCTTCCCCCTCTTTTCTTTTTGTAAGAGGAGATAATAACCCTCTTTTCACTAATATCTTCTATATTCTGAGTGTCCTTTACCTCAGGGTATTATTCCTCTCATTTGCACATGTGATACTTTATGCATGCAAATATGTATATAGTATGGTAGGATTTATGACTTTTATGCATCTGGGGGGGCATTTTTTATCTGAATACTCATGTCGTGTTATAATATCTGTTGAACTATTGCCTGATATAAGGCGACATTATGAGGAAAGGGGTGTAGGGTAGTGTTAAATTACATTATCCGCAGGCTACTAGGGTTGATTCCTACTTTTATTATTATTACCCTCGTAGCATTTTTCGTGCTAACGCTCATGGGAGATCCATTTGAGCAGATGAAAATGAATCCACAGATTCCCAAAGGTCAGATAGAAAGACTGCGTAGACAGTGGGGATTTGATCAGCCATGGTTTATTCGTTATGTGAAGTGGTTTATTTCGTTTATGCAGGGTAATTGGGGTCCTTCTATTTCTCAGAACCCAACCGATGTGTACCATGCAGTAATGGAACGAATACCGATCTCGCTGTATTTGGGTATCTACACGATTATTCTTGAGCTCTTAATAGCATTACCGCTTGGTATATTTACGGCGATCAAGCAATACACTATCTGGGATAACCTGGTAACATTCCTCGTGTTCCTTGGTCTATCCATGCCTTCATTCTTTGCCGGTGTCTTATCACTTTACTACTTTGCAGGTGTTATGAAGATATTCCCCAACGGTGGTATAGGACCTGATACTTTTTACACAGCTGACTATACCTTCTATCAAGTTTATCTTGTGAGAAGTTATTACCTTATGCTTCCTGTTGTTATTTGGGGTATTCTGTTTTCAGGTAGTTTGCTGAGATATGTTAGAAGTGCTATGCTTGAGGTTATGAACCAGGACTACATTCGCACCGCCCGTGCTAAAGGTCTTCCTGAAGAAGTTGTTATCAGAAAGCATGCTCTCAAGAACGCCATGGTTACCCTTGTTACCATCTTGGTGCTTATGATTCCAGGCATTATCGGTGGTGGTATTATTACCGAGCAGATTTTCAATATTCGCGGTATAGGTAAACTGATGTGGACAGGTCTTAACCAGCAAGATATTCCCCTTGTTATGGCTATCTTAATTATCCAGTCTGTGCTGACACTATTTGCCAACCTGCTTGCCGATATTCTCTACGGTGTTATTGACCCAAGAGTGCGTTACAGCTAATGAAAGGGGTGAACTGAAATGGCTGAGAACAAGGTAAACAACGGAAAGCAGGAAAAGTCTTACTCATATTGGTCTATGGTATGGAGGAGATTTCGTAGGCATAAGCCCGCCGTTATATCGTTTGTATTACTTGTAATTATTTTCCTCTTTTCTTTCTTAGGGGGACTTGTCTGGCGTATTCCGCCAGATGAAACTGTTCCATATAGGGAAGTTTTTAAAGATGTTATTTCTCGTACCCAAAAACTATCATACTTCTCTGAACTCAATAAACAACCTATTTCCTATGCCGATGTGTCCTCTGACGATAAGCTGATGACTCTTCTTTATTCTGCTCCAGAACTTCAAAAGCCTATAGAGAATAGTGCTTTGTCTATGGGTGGAGTTTTTACATGGTTTAAGAACTTTACCAACGATGCCGAACAAATGGCAGCGCAGGCAAAACAGTATGATATTAGTGGAAAAGAGATGGAAGATGCTTTTTCTCCATATCTCTCTGTTATTTCCGTTGTAGGAAACGAGCTTCAGGTTTACAATCAGCTTCAAAATAGCGTTTATGGCCAGTCTTATAATGGTGAGTCTTTTATAGATATTTTAAAAGATGATCCTAAGACATTTGATATTAACAAGCGCTCTTTCTTTGTTGATACTGTAAACAACCTTCTAACTGTTATGCATTCTTCCCTGACTTTCTATCCGAGAAATGTCAATCTTCCTAAGGAATACACTGATATTTTCTCTAAACTGCAAAACAAAGAAAAAGTAAAACAGGCAGGGCAAACTATCGTGCAGATTGAAGACGCACTTAAGACATATAATGAGTATCTGGAGAAGCAAAATCTGTACTTGCAATCTCTTCAGAAGGCGTATGATTTTGTAAATAAGGCTTTTTCCTATGGTATAGAAGAACAGAAGGCTGCGCTTGTTGAAAAATATAAGAAAGATACCGGTTTTTACTCTGAGAAGGGGTGTGTCTTTGAAGATCCTTGTACTTTCTGTCAGGATCAGGGAACAGGTTCCAATCTTTGTGATATACCACAAGGTGAAGGTTGCACAAGTGATGTGGTGGGCAAGTTGTGCGATGAAGATAAACTTTTTAATGGTACAGATGATGAGCCAGCTGTGTGTGACCTATGTGGTTCCCTTGGCTTGAAATTTTCTGATACCACAGATTTTAGTGAGATTGATGCTTTAGAGAATCCATGTGCTGCCAAGATATTTATGGATGCACACTGGAAAGGACAATATGTTGCCCCTATTAGCGATATTGAACAGAAAATTGCAGCATATGAGAATTTCCCCAAAATTGCGGATCTCAAGGCCCCCAAGAATATGCCTTCTCTGAAGGATTATGACTTTGTGAAGAAGTTTTATGATGAGGAAATTAACCGTATTAATACAGAAATTTCCTACTATAAGAAGATACAGGGGTCTATAAAGGATGCTTCTGAGTATGCACAGGCAGGAAAGAGCACAGCAATATCTAAGCGTATGTTTGCCCAGAAGCTTAGGGAAGTTTCTGGTATAGATAATGAACAAGATCCTGTGGTTAAGCAGAGGGTTTATTCATTTATTAAAGATCTGTCCTTGCAGGCATGTGATCTAAAAAACGACTGTAAAGATGTTGTTTCTGTGTTGTCCGACTATATAGATAGTTCTATTCGTCAGAGAGAGTCTGTTATTGCCAACATAAAGGCCGACTTGAAGGAGTACAAGTCTATACTCAAAGATATTGATTATTATAGAGGTGTTGTTAAAGAGCTGAAGTCTAAACAACCCTTCGTTACCGTCTTTAATGCTGCCAAGCCGCTGGCTGCAGAAGTCAATCTTATTGATGTTATGAAAAATGATGCCTTCCCCGTCTACAAAGATATGTTTGCCAAAGTTGAGCAAGATGTAAAGCAGAACAAGGATAAGTTCCAGTATGACAAACTTATTGTGAAAGATTTCAAGGACTTTGTTGATACTTGGGGTAAGAGGGATTTTCCTCTTGATAAGTCTTACTATCCCAAATTTATTGTTAACTTGGCACAGATACTCATTCCCAACTTTGATCAGCAGCTTGATGATTATCTTACCCAGAGTGTTCCCGATTATCAGAATATGTCTTACGAGGAGCAGGAAAAGATTAGGGCTATATATGGTGCTGAGTTTGTAAAGAGTATTCTCAGTTCTGAGCAGCAAGCACAGGTACTCTTCTTTGGAAAAGGAGCTCAGCAGGCCTGCGCTTCTGGTGATATGTCTAACATATCCGTTCAGCAACTTGAGGCCATTTATAATTCGCCACTTGTTGAGCGTTTGAGGGATATGAGGAAAGAGCTATATGGTGAGACAACAGAGACTTCTGAAAATGGTTGTCCTGCCATTTCTGACCTTGACTATATCTATTATGCATATAACCAATTTGCCTCATTCAAGTCTACTGTTGCCAGTTTTACAACTGAACTTGAGTTTAAGGCCCATACATATGGTAAGCTTTACTATGGCTATGGAAAAGCTTGGTATGATGTGGCCGGAAACAAGGGGGAAGAGAAGAGGGAGAACCTTGCAAACCTTGTTGAATTTCCACACCTTCCTATGTTCTCTAAAGGTCACCCACTGGGAACAGACGACAAAGGTAGAGATGTGCTTGCCAGATTGATATTTGGTGGTCAGGTATCACTACTTGTTGGTATCTTGGCTGTTATTATATCTATTACCGTTGGTACCGTTATAGGTATCACCTCTGGTTTCTACGGTGGTTGGTGGGATAATCTTGCCATGCGTTTCGTTGATATCATGATGAACATTCCATCTCTGCCACTCTTGCTTGCGTTGTCTCAGGCTCTAAGAAAGTTCTCCAACTTCTTCTCAGAGACATTACACATGGGTGCTCTTGGTGGTGCTATGCCTATAGCCCTGGTCTTGGCTATCTGGTCTTGGATGGGTCTTGCCCGTCTTGTTAGAGGTCAGGTCTTGTCTGTTAAAGAGCAGCAATATGTTGAAGCTGCCCGTGCTATAGGTACACCAAACAGCCGTATCATGTTTAAGCATATTCTTCCTAATGTCTCTGCTGCCATCATCGTAGCCGCCACATTGCAGGTTGGTAGTGCTATGCTGTCTGAGGCTTCTCTGTCATTCTTGGGCTTTGGTGTTCAGCCACCGGCTACATCTTGGGGTCAGATGCTGCAGAACGCTACACAGATATTCCAGATACCCGGTTATATGTATCTCATCATACTTCCAGGTACAATGCTCTTCCTTACCGTCTTGGCATTCAACTTCCTTGGTGATGGTCTGAGAGATGCCCTTGACCCAAGGATGAAACTCTAATGAGGGGAGTGTAAAGGGATGAGTGAGACAAGAAAACCATTACTGAAAGTGAGAGATCTAAGAACATATTTTCATACCGAAGATGGAATAGTAAAGGCCGTTGATGGGGTAAACTTTGAGGTTTACCCCAATGAATCTCTTGGTATAGTTGGGGAATCTGGTTGTGGTAAGTCTGTTACATCGTATTCTGTTATGAGACTGCTGCCGGCCAGAACAGCTTTCCATCCAACAGGTTCTGTTGAGTTTTGGGATAAGGAAAAAAATGAGTATGTAGACCTTTTAAAGTTGCCTATTGAAGAGATGAGAAAATACAGGGGGTCTAGGATATCTATGATATTCCAAGAGCCTATGTCGGCTCTTAATCCTCTGTTTACCATAGGTGACCAGCTTATGGAGGTTGTGCTTACTCACAGGCCCGATGTATCCAGGCAGGAGGCACGTGAGCGTGCTATAGAGATGCTTGCCAAGGTTGGTATTCCCGCACCTGAAAAGCGTGTAGATGAGTATCCCCACGAGATGTCTGGTGGTATGCGTCAGCGTGTAGTTATTGCCATGGCCCTTATGCTGAATCCAGATCTTATTATTGCCGATGAGCCTACAACGGCCCTTGATGTTACCATTCAGGCGCAGATTCTTGAGCTTATGAAACAGCTACAGCAGGAATTTGGTACATCGTTTATACTCATTACCCATAACCTTGGTGTTGTTGCCCAATATACACATCGTATTGCTGTTATGTACCTTGGTAAGGTTGTTGAGTATGCCGATGTTCATACGATATTCAAGAATCCACTGCATCCATATACTATAGGTCTGCTAAAGTCTATTCCAAGACTTGATGTGGGGCGTTTGAAAGAAAAACTGCCTTCTATTCCTGGTACAGTTCCTAATCCAATGAATATGCCTAAAGGTTGCCGCTTCAATACCAGATGTGAGGTAGCAACGGAAGAACTGAAGTGTTTTACCGAGGAACCACCGCTGGTTGAGGTGGAGCCCGGGCACTTCGTCAGATGTTGGAAGTATGTATAAGGGGGTGCGGTAGATGGCTACACCAATACTTCAGGTAAGAAACCTAAAGAAGTACTTTCCCATAAGAGCAGGACTCATGAGAAGGGTTGTTGCCCATGTTAAGGCCGTTGATGATGTATCGTTTGATGTCTATGACGGTTCTACAGTTGGTCTTGTTGGTGAATCTGGTTCTGGTAAGACCACTGTTGGTAGAACAATATTGAAGCTCATTGAGCCCACTGCAGGTGAGATACTATTTGAGGGGCATAATATAGCACATCTCAAGCCTTCCCAGATGCTTGAGTTTAGAAAAGAGATGCAGATGATATTCCAAGACCCATACGGCTCTCTTAATCCAAGAATGACTGTAGGTGAGATTATTGCAGAGCCACTTGTTGTTCATACCAAGATGACAAAGGATGAAATAGAGAAGCGTGTTTATGAACTGCTGGAGGTTGTCGGTTTGAGACCGGAATATGCCAGAAGGTATCCCCACGAGTTTTCTGGTGGTCAGAGACAGAGAATTGGTATAGCCCGTGCTCTGGCACTTCAGCCTAAATTTATTGTTGCAGACGAGCCTGTTTCTGCTCTTGATGTGTCCATTCAGGCACAGGTTATCAACCTTATGATTGAACTTCAGCAGAAGTATGGTATTTCATTCCTGTTTATTGCCCACGATCTGGCCGTTGTTAGACACATGTCTGACTATGTGGCTGTTATGTATCTGGGTAAGATTATGGAATATGGAAACAACTCTCACATCTTTGAAGAGCCCAAACATCCCTATACACAGGCCCTTCTTTCTGCTGTTCCTGTTCCTGATCCAGATTATCAGCGTGAGCGTATTATTCTACAGGGTGAAATACCATCTCCTATCAACCCACCAAAGGGTTGTCGTTTCCATACAAGATGTCCTTATGCAACAGAGAAATGTCGGACACAGGAACCACCACTGCGCGATATCGGTGGAGGCCACTTTGTGGCATGTCACTATGCATAATGATGATATATACCCTACACCAGTATATACGGGGGAGCGTGTCTCCCCCTTTTTCTTTTTTGCCGTGTTAATATATAAAGCAGTTTATGTAGAGGGGTGAGATATGTGGATATATACAGCACACTAAATGAGCGTCAGCGTGAGGCGGTACTTGCCCCCCGTGGGCCCTTGCTTGTTCTTGCCGGTGCAGGTAGTGGTAAGACAAGGGTACTGACCTACCGTTTCCTTCACTTTGTATACGATGAAGGCATAAAGCCCGACCGCATACTGGCCGTGACATTTACCAATAAGGCTGCCGATGAGATGAAAGAAAGGCTCCATAATATGTTTCAGCAGTATATGGGTCTGGATATTACCCCACCATGGGTGCGAACATTCCATTCGGCATCGCTGATGATACTGAGACGATATCTATCTTCAGATGAGGCAAAGAGCATTATTCGTAGCCGTATAGATAAACTCCTACTAAAGGACATGAACCTTGGCTCAGATTTTACCGTTGCCGACAGAGACGATAGCCTTATGGTGATAAAAAATATCTTCAAGGAAAGAGGCTATAAGGTAAAGTCTACTGGTGATGATAAGAAGGCCATGGCACGCTTTCTTGAAGATGTTTCTCTTGCCAAACGCAGGGGAATATATGATCCTGATAAGTTTGAAATGTACTATGCCCCCGATTACTGGAATTTACCTATAGGATATAGAGACCTCTTCAAGATGTACCATTCTGAGCTGTATGCTTCTGGTAGGCTTGACTTTGATGACCTGCTGGGCTTTGCCCATATGCTACTGGAAGACGAAAAGTTTGGTGCAAAGATAAGACATCTATTTGATGCCGTGCTTATAGACGAGTTTCAAGATGTCAACGATGTTCAGTATTCTATGGGAAAACATCTGGCAGAGGACCATGGCAACATTACCGTTGTTGGCGATGTTCAGCAGTCTATATACAGTTGGCGTGGTGCCTCCCCCCAATATGTTGATGCCTTTCTCAAGGATTTTCCAGATGCCACAGTTGTCAAGTTAGATATCAACTACCGCTCTGCCAAAAAGATTGTCTCTGTGGCCAATAGTGTCTCTCAGTCTATGGCAACGAGACACCGCTTTTCTGTTCGCTCACACTCCGATGAAGATGGTAAGGTGCAGGTTATCCCCGTTTCCGATGAATATGCCGAGGCAACCCAGGTGGCTAATATGATACACTCTCTTAGCATATCTGAGGGTATTCCCTACGAGGAGATGGCGGTGCTATATAGAGTTAATGCACAGTCTCGCCATTTTGAGGAGGTACTGGGCAGATACGGTATACCCTATGTCCTTGTCAAAGGTGTGTCTTTTTATGCCCGCAAGGAGATAAAAGATGTTATCTCGTATCTCACGGTTATACATAATCCACGAGATAAGGTGGCATGGCAGCGTATTATAAACACGCCACCCCGTGGTATAGGATCTGTTTCTCAAGATAAGCTATGGAAACACTTTGACGATGTTGATGATATTAGTCAGCTGGCATCGGTGCTTTCTGGCAAGGGTGCTGCATCCTTTAAGAGGCTGTGGAGTCATATTGTCCGTTGGAGAAAAATGGTAGAAGAAGGTATATCACTTGTTGAGTTGCTGAAAGATGTTTTGCAGGGTAGTGGTTATCTTGATTACCTTATAGATGCCGGTGAGGATATGAGACGTGAGAACATTGGTGAACTGATGAATATTATGGCTGCCTACGACGCTGAGGGAAAAACACTTTCAGAATTTCTTGCAGAGATGGCTCTACGCACCGACCAAGACACAGCCGACAGCAAAGATGGTGTGAAACTTATGACCATACACGCTGCCAAAGGTTTGGAGTTTGATGTGGTGTTTCTGGTAGGTGTTGAAGACGGGTATATGCCATATCGCCGTGGAGGATTTGGCTGGCGCGATGTTGATGATGAGGAGGAGGAAAAGAGGCTGTTTTATGTGGCCGTGACGAGGCCGCGAAAGCATCTGTATGTGACATATGCCCAGTACCGCACTTTATGGGGTGATACTGTGGCGAGAAAGCCATCACCATATATTGAATATATAGAGTATGCCCTTGATGATGAAAGTGAAGAATCGTTTGACGATAATGAAACATATAAGATCCCGGCAGATGATATCTCTATGCTGAAAGAGGGAGACAGGGTGTATTCAGACCAGTTTGGATATGGTCGTGTCATAAAAGTGATACCGCCAGCCAGCATAAAGGTAGAATTTGACGATGGCACAAAAAGACGGTTCAGACTGGGGATGGCCTCTATATACAAGGTTATTTCATAACAATTTGTGATTAAATATAATGTGTAAGTTTGCAGAGAAAGGGAGGGAGAAGGATGAAGGACATTACAGAGATTGCACGGCTTATAGATGTGGAGGTTGAGCCTTACGGTAAGTATATTGGTAAGGTGCCACTGAAGTATATGGAAGAGGGTGAGCGTCGCGGTGGGCTCATTCTCGTGACAGCTATCAACCCCACACCGGCCGGTGAGGGCAAGACAACAACCTCTATTGGTCTTGCCGATGCCCTGAGAAAAATGGGTAAAAATGCCATGCTTACACTGAGAGAGCCATCACTGGGCCCATTCTTCGGCGTTAAGGGTGGTGCCACCGGTGGAGGTAAGGCAACCGTAGAGCCAGCCCAGAAGATCAATTTGCACTTTACCGGTGATTTTCACGCTGTGACATCAGCCCATAACCTCATATCTGCTATGCTTGACAATGCTCTTCACTTTGGTCAGCTGGATATGCCGGCCGATGAGATTCTATGGAAGCGTGTCCTTGACATGAATGATAGAAGTCTCAGAAACATCATTGTGGGTATTGGTAGCCACTTTGTAAGAAATACAGGCTTTGAAATTACACCTGCCTCCGAGATTATGGCTATACTTGGGTTGTCTCTTAGCCTACAGGAGGTCAGAGAGCGTATAGGTAATATTCTTCTTGGCTTTGACAGAGACAAGAAGCCTGTATATGTGAAAGATATCAAGGCAGAGGGTGGGGCAACACTGCTTCTTGAAGATGCCATTAAGCCTAATCTTGTGCAGACAGGTGAGGGTACACCTGTCTTTGTCCATATCGGACCTTTTGCCAATATAGCCCACGGTACGAACTCTATTATTGCCATGGAGATTGCCCTAAGAAAGGCAGATTGGGTTGTTGTTGAGGCAGGATTTGGTAGCGACCTTGGTGCCGAGAAGTTTATTGACATTGTTCAGAGAAAGGCCAACCTTCCACTGAGGGCCGTTGTCATTGTTGCTTCTATCAGAGCCCTGAAGTATCACGGTGGTGTTAAGAAGAAACACCTCACGGAAGAGAATGTAGATGCTGTGAAGAAGGGATTTGTCAACCTTTTTGCCCATGTTGAGAATATGCGTGCATTTGGATATGAGCCTGTAGTTGCCGTTAACAGGTTTGCCGGCGACAGTGATGCCGAGCTTGATGCCCTTACAGGACTTCTTGATGAGCACGGTATCCAGTGGGCACTCTCTGAGGTGTTTGCAAAGGGTGGCGAAGGAGGTATAGCACTGGCCGAAAAGGTGCTTGAAAATGCCAAGGAAGTCACACCAAACTATGTATATGACCTTGAAGACCCCATTGAGGAGAAGATTAGAAAGCTGGCAAAGCGTGTTTACAGGGCAGAGGATGTGTCATTCTCTGCAGAGGCAAAGAAGCTTCTTAAGAGGATTAAGAAAATCGGACTGGATAATCTACCCATATGCATGGCAAAGACCCAGTACAGCCTTACCCATGATCCATCTATACTGGGTGTGCCGACAGAACCTTATACATTTAAGGTGTCTTCTATTAAGATTTCTGCCGGTGCGGGCTTTATTGTGCCTATCTCTGGCGATATCATGACCATGCCCGGTCTTCCTAAGGTACCAGAGGCTGTAAAGTTTTAATCGCGTATAGCTAAACTTATAAAGTTAATGGGAGGTGTATACCACCTCCCATTTTGTTTTTGAAATATTCTTGTGATTAGTTGGAATGCTTCTTAAAATGTTTAGTGTTTTTATTGATGACAATTAGTGATATATTGTTTTTATGTTTCCCCCCCTTATATGTTTTATTATCGTGTTATGTTATAATATTTGGCGCAGGGGTGGTGTTACGTTAACTTTTTAGAAAGGAGTGGCTGGCATGGGGAGTTACACGAAATTTTTGCTAATTGTTGGTATTGCGATTGGGGTTGTTATTGCACTACTGGATGTACTACTGCCTTCACTGGTCGTGTGGGTAGGGCTTTTGGTGCCTCCTATAGTGCTA
>Ga0256838_1001404_pt1 | contig 11500 bp, 12 predicted proteins | sample 4571419metaG_FD_185978 | JGI IMG/M metagenome (GOLD analysis project Ga0256838, IMG submission 185978) | Hydrothermal vent microbial communities from Guaymas Basin, Mexico - 4571-419 | ecosystem: Environmental > Aquatic > Marine > Hydrothermal vents | place: Mexico: Guaymas Basin | collected... | reverse complement strand
TTGTCCGTGAGTAAGTATTTCCATAGGTCTTTGAGCCCGTCTATTTTTTCCATTTTCATTAATTCTCTTAATTCGTCAACTGTCGGCTCAAGAACAGTTAAAAATGAGCTTTCGCTAGAGTTTAATAGTGTGCTTATTTCTTTAATTCGCTCAACTGTTTTTGCAATGCTCTTATAAACTCTGCGCTTTTTGCCCGCCGAATGTACGATTGTTGGGATAAGATATTGACTGTAAAGCTGTCTAATCGCTGTCACACCATCGACGCCTTGGGTTAAATGATGTGCGATAACTTGATTGTTAAGAATGGTAAGTACAGTTGACATAAATACATACTGATATTGTTTATTGTCTGGTAACGTTATATCAGTATTTCCCTGGAGGTAGCTAATAACATCTTTTACAACTTGGGCTTCTTCTTCTTTGCTTAATTTATTGTTCTTTTTATTAGACCTATTTGTATTGGCCTCTTTCTCATTAAGTAATTTCACTAATTTTGCAACTTGATCTTTATCCACATTAAATTTACCAAATACTTCTTCATATTCCATGGGGAGATTCTTTAAAAGATTCTTTGTTAGTCTTTTGCTTGCTTCTTTATGATAGAAAAAGAGTACAGCGTGCGCTTTATGTTCTAAAAATGCTTCGCCGAGTTTTTGCAAAACGTCTTTGTCTCTAACGGCAATCATGTTTGTTACCATGCCTATTGCCTGCAACATCAATTCCTTGGTCTGTTGCCCTTCAATGTTTTCGTCTTTATATACTTCATCAAAAAGCGTAAGTATCTCCTGCAAACTTAAGGGCTTTCCGACATGTTCTTGAAGTTTTGTATCATTTTTACCAGTTTTAACAGAATCAATAACGAATTTACCATCCTTTGTCATTTCAATTTCAATAAAATAATTCTTACCACTTTGCGCGCTAACGGCTCTTGCGGGGTCGCCAATCCTGAAAATAGCGGTTAAAATGGCAAGGGACGTTTCGCCTAATTCTTTTCGTAGTTTATCATCTTTTATATCATTAAAGGTTATAATATCGTCTATTTTTTTCTCTGTTTTAAGATAGCCATTTTCGATTAAGAAAGATTTAATCGCTTTCGGCAAGTTCACTCTTTGCATTGCATCAGCAGACTCAACAGTACTGCCTACAGAAACTGCTTCTATAGTATTCTTAGAAATAGACGCCATAGAATTGAAGTATATTGAATAAAAATCTAATTCGATTAGATTATGCTTGTTTGTATTAACGTTATTAACTTTTACATTTCTATTAGTGCTGGCATTTAATCCTATTACAACGCCCGAATGTGTCGCTAAAGCAGAAATCATATACATGCCCTTTGTAAGAATTTCGTATTCATCCTCCCAGTTAATATTAAACTCGTATCCATATTTATTTCTTAATTGTTCCGCAAGGTCCTTGAAAGCGCTTAATAATTCTTCTTTACTTGCAGCTGTTTCTATTGTTCTCCATGCGTTTCTAAGTAAATGCTGTAGATCCTTTGCTTGCTGTTTCGTAAGATTAATATCAAATAAATTAGTAATAATAGCGCTAATTTCAATATCTTTTTCTTCAATACCAAATTTTTGTTGTAATTCAAATATTTTTCGATCAATTTGTAACTGGCTTGACATGTAGGCGTCTGTATCATAAAAAGGCCTGAGGAAAATGTCATTAAAAGTGTGTACGTGCATTTCTTTCGCTGCAGAGGCTAAAGTTCGGGCAAATTTATCAAGCGTGGACATTTGAACATTTACAACAACATAACCCTCTTCATTTTCATTGACAACTTCGCAATTGGTTTCATCAACAACCCCTAATTTTACCATTTCATTCCATATATCTGTTGGAATGCGCCCCTGTACGCCTATCACCTTGCCTTGTTCATCTCTAACAAAGCCAAAAGAATAAACATAATCTGTGCCTGCATATCTTGTCGCCTGCTCTACCGCTTGATGGTCTGTTTCATCTTCCACTATGTTTTTAAATTCAAATACGCCGAAAATAGTGAAAATGTCAATTCTGCCTGTTGTTACCATTAATTCCTCAACATTATCGGTAATGGCGGACAAAATTGTTCTCATTAAACTTTGTAATTGGCTTTCGCTAGGTGTTTCTATTTTGGGTTTATCACTAGATGTTCCCATTATTATTTCACCTCCTTTACTAATTATATAGCGCGCCATGATGCCTATCAGTAAAGAAATCCGTTTCTAACTTACAAAAAATAGCCTTCGGCAGGATAGAACTGTATTAGGGCTATTTAAACATAAAATGCTTGACATAAAACCGCGAAGCGTGGTATAATTAAATTGCGCAAGAAAGATAGAAAGGAGGGGTAGGACAAATGTTGAGAGGCTCTATTTGCCAGTTTGCAAGTTCAGTATATCTCATTATTATGCCCGCCCCTCCTCGTGTTGAATAAAAACAATAGCGAGGAAACGGGGCGGGAAAAGAAAATCCCGCCCTTTTTAAATGATGGGCCCTTAGCTCAGACGGTTAGAGCGCGCGCCTGATAAGCGCGAGGTCCGAGGTTCGAGTCCTCGAGGGCCCACCAGGACGATGGGGGTGTCGCCTAGTGGACAATGGCAGGGGACTGTAAATCCCCGGCCGTAAGGCTGCGGAGGTTCGAATCCTCCCACCCCCACCAATAAAATGCGGAGGTGGCGGAACTGGAAGACGCGCTAGATTGAGGGTCTAGTGGCCATGCTCGGCCGTACGGGTTCAAATCCCGTCCTCCGCACCACAAAGACGGGTGGGTAGCTCAGTCGGTAGAGCGCGAGACTGAAAATCTCGGCGTCGCAGGTTCAATTCCTGCCCCACCCACCAAAATGAGCGGGCATAGCTCAATTTGGTAGAGCATCGGCCTTCCAAGCCGAAGGCTGCGGGTTCGAATCCCGTTGCCCGCTCCACAAAACAATGGCGGCGTAGCCAAGCGGACGAAGGCGTGGGACTGCAAATCCTTCATTCGCGGGTTCAAATCCCGCCGCCGCCTCCAAACTGCTTAACAAAGACGGAGGGGTGGCAGAGTGGACGAATGCGGGGGACTTGAAATCCCTTGGCCCGCTTTGGCAGGCCCGTGGGTTCGAATCCCACCCCCTCCGCCAATAAAAACAATGCCGGAGTGGCGAAATTGGAAGACGCGCTGGACTTAGAATCCAGTGGCCTAAAAGGCCGTGAGGGTTCAAATCCCTCCTCCGGCACCAATTTGAGACGGAAGGGTGTCCGAGTGGCCGAAGGAACCCGCCTGGAAAGCGGGTGAGGATGTGAAAGTCCTCCGAGGGTTCAAATCCCTCCCCTTCCGCCAAAACCGTTGTGTTTCTTATTACTTTGTTTGACAGTATTAATTTTGTGTTTTTAATACTTTTTTGTGAAGTATTTTCTTTTAACAAAAAGAACATTATAAATTCATTCTTCATTTGTTTTTATAAGTTTTTTCAATCCCTGTCTAATCAATTCGCCTTCCGTATAAAAGCGCATAGTCCACATATCAAACCACATTTTAATATCGCCTTTTGTACCCGCTCTATTTTTAGCAAGAATAAGGCTAACAAGACGATAGCGTTTTGCATTGGTGCGCGGATCTCTGATTACATATTCCTCATCTAAGCTTTCATCGCGGCTTTTATGCATGTGGATAAACACAATAGAAGCAGCATCTTGTTCAATTGCTGACGAACCTTTTAATCTGTGAGCCAAATCATCATAATCCTTGGCAGCATCTTGTGGCGCACGTGACATTTGAGAAAGCAATAATGCTGTGAAATTATATTGATTAGTAGCGCGCACAAATGAGCGTGTAATTTTAGAAATTCTAACGGCTTCATTTTCTGCCCTTTCATCAATGGCCAAAAGCTGGAGATAATCGACAATTAATAAAACTTGTCTTTGAGTTTTAGCTCTATGTGCGGCAATTTTTGATATAATCGCAGATACTGAAAAATCAAATTGACTTTCACTGCCGATAAAATAAATATTTTCTGGCATTTTCTTTTCCAAAACGGTGGCAATATCTTCAAGTTCTGCGTCGGTAAGATTATTCTTTTTTATATAATACATTTTATGCACATCTGGGGCTAGCATTGTGGCAATACGTGACATTAAAAGTGGCCACGGCATTTCCGCGGAAACAAAGAAAACATCAGTTTCTGGATGTGTTTTTGCCACGTGTACGCCGATATTTAATGCTAGCGCTGTTTTTCCGTGCCCTGTATCACCGGCTAATACGTGAAGCATTCCCTTATCTAATCCACCTTCAATATCCGGAGTGCCTGCATACAAAATATTCAATGGCTGCCAAGGAGTTTCATATACGTTTGACTCTTTACCGGCTAATTTTAAGCGCTTAATGTATTCGCGCACATAATCCCTTGCTTTTACTGTTGATTCTTGTTCGTATTGTGAGAGCATAAGTGTTAGTTCTGAATTAAGTTTCTGTAACGTGTATGTTTCTGAGCTGCCATATTTTAATTCTTCTAATGCTCTTTCTAATGTGCGTTTGAGATTTTCTTTTTTGGCAAATCTACCAATCTCTTCGGCAATATCAAACCATTGACTTTTAGCAATAGGCTCTGCGGCATATATCTCGTCTAATTGCCCATAATATTTTGTTTTTACTTCATCTAATGTTGCTAAACGTGAGGCGCCATTTGTAACAGATCGCTTAATAGTGCTAACAATTGCTTGATGTAAGGGCACAGTAAACATTGATGGTTGTAAATATAATGCATACTTCCACCCTTCATCTGTAAATAATACAGACGCAATAATACTTGCCTCATATTTGGGTAGCATATCCGGGTTAGAGTTAATGTTTTTAATATCTTCACGTGTTATTGCCATGTTTGTTCTTCACCTCACATTTATAGCACTTCATTTAGAATTATACCATATTGTGTCTGCATATGTTATAATTGAATGTGAAAGGAGTTTGATATCACAATGGAGATTTTGATGGCTTTAATAGGCACTATTATAAATTCTCTATCAACATTTTATATTATGTATTTGCTAAACTGGGTACCGGTACAAACAATTGGCGCAGTAGAAATTTTACATATTCTTATCGCCTCGCTAATTCCTGCTGTTTTTTACTTGGCAATAGCGGCAATATACACAATTTTTGGTCTTATTTCGTCTTCAATAATGGCAATGTCACGTAATAAAGCGCTAATATTACTTGGTTACACAATGATAATCGTAACAGCAATTGTAATAGTGGTTTTTGGTTTGCTTTTCCCTCTCGTGCTTGCTTACAAAGGCTATGTTGTATTATCGACAATGAAACCTAATCAACCAACGCAAACATTAGTTATCACGCTAATTATAGCGGAAGGAATTGTGTCACTAGTGGCTGCAATTATACGGGCTTTAAAGAAAAGGGAAGAATGAAGTTTATAGTTGCTATTCTATCACCTTCTGGAACTGGCAAGACATTATTGCGGGAAATTTTAGAGAAAAAATTTAATATTTTATGTTATGATATTGATCGCGCCGCAAACCCTGAAAATGCTGCCGTTTTTTTGTCGCCAGTGATGAATATGCATTTTTTGAAAAAAATAGATGCCTATTATTATTTTGCGCTAATGACAAAACAGGAAGCAAAGCTAATAATGGAAAGAAACAGCATTTTATATCATGAGTATTTGCGGCGATTAAGAGGAAAAAATAATATGAATTGGGAAAAGCAGTTAAAACGTTTTATTGATTTAACACTGTACAATGACTATTTTTCAATATGGAGCAATAAATATCTCATTGCGGCGCGCATTAATGAAATAATAATAAAGGAGGAGGATGTTTCATGGAGCTAATTAAAGATGTACCAGAAAAATTGATTAGAAAGATTTTGGTTGATGTGTATTCAAACCGACACAAGCCTGTTCTTGGTATTAAGGATATTCGCCTTGAAAGACAGGATAATAGTTGGACAAAAGATACAGTGACAGTATTGGGCCACGAATTACCGGCATTGCATGCAATAAAACTAAACATGACAGAATGGTGTTGCCGTTTTCGCGAGATTGAGGGTTCAGGTGGATATCTTTCTATTAATAAGGAATTAGAAAAAGCAAAAGACCCTAAAGAAATTCAGGATTTGTTGCAAAGAACTATTTTCTATGTTGTAGAGGCGCCTTATTTATACGACAGTCCCCCCAGTGAGCCGGTAATAGGTGCTTTATCTGAATTCCGAAGACGTTCCTATGTCGGAGATACTATGTTGAAAGTTGATAATTGGGATTCATTTGCCAAAGCGCTAAAGGAAAAATTAGGCATAGACATCAATTTATACTATTTTCACTGGGATCCACCGCTATATGTTAAGGGAAGAGTTTTTGATACAATTCTTCCGATGTATGATGGTCTTTGGAAAAATATTGTGTTTTCTTATAATGAACATGTTTACATTTTGGATATTTATGGACTAAACAAATATGATTGGCCTTGTTGTTTTGACGACGACGACCCAACAGATCTTCTTAAGTATTTTGATTATTTTGAGATACCAGGAGATTTGCCGATTGAGGACGAAGAGGATATTCGTTTCTTAATAAATTCAGCGTTTGATGGTCAATTAGATGAAGCAATTGCCATTTTGCAGCAGCGCAACAGTGGGTTACAAATATAATTGAACAAAAAGGTTTTTTGTTTATTTCATTAACGCTAACAAACTAATTTTAATAGCAGCCTCACCGTGAACTTGATCCATGTTAATTGAAATCTCAGTTAAATAAAGGTCTTCGTATTCCACAGATTCTTCATCTCCCTGACAACGGAAAGAAATATTCCAGCCTTTATGATCATAAAATTTAGCAAGATCTGACAGGAAATCCTCGTCATTGATTTCAAACTCAACAGTAATTAACTCTGAAATGTCTTCCAATACCTTAATTTTTGGCGGCTTGATAACAATTTTGGCATTATCAATATCAAACTGTGTTTCGCCGTTGCTGATGCTGATTTCAAATGCTGTGCACTTCATAAATATCGAACCTCCTTTCTTTATACTTAAAATATAATGTGTTAGAATCCCATACGTCTTAAATAATCTTGTGGACGCTTTTTCTTTTGTGCTTTTTCCTGCGCCACTTTAAAGGCTTGCTCCCAATCATGAGTTGAAATAAATTCTTCAATTTTATCACTTGGTACGCCCTTTTTATGCGCCATCATACGAAGCCAATTCGGACCTTTACCAACTCGTACACATTTACTATAAAGCCCGTCAAGAACTAATTGATGTAAAGAAGATGGATTAATATGCTTACTATATTCATTAATTACGGTATCCACCATATTCTGATCACAGTGATGACGATATATAAGATTTTTTCTAATATATTCAAAAGTATTACCCCTTTGAAGCATCTGCTTTATGTATTGAGAAATGCGCCGTTTATTACAATCCATCCGTGTTTATCCCTCCTCTCTTCAAATATAAGGGCAACCGGGCCTTAAAGAAATTGCACAATGAAGAAAAAAATATTATTGGTATAATTAACAAGAAGATGAATCTGTTATGTAAATTTGAATTTCCATTAAAGGAGGCGAAATATACAATGAATGATAGCTTAATGGCACTTATGATATTTAGCACGAACATGGACCCGTCAACAGCTATTCCGTTTGTATTGGCATTTGAGGAGAATGCTTATAAAAAATCTATTGAATTTGCGCAAAATTTAGTTGGACAAGTAAATGACGAAATGATTATTGGTCTTCTAGATGTATGGCGTGAGGTAATCGATGAGTTTTCTTTGAGAGATCGAATTGTTCCGTCGCCATCAATAAAACCAGCAAGCGAAGTTTATGATTTTTACTTATGGGAAAGCAGATTATTTACTTATTTTTTACCGATTCCATTAATGTCACTATTGCTGCTTGAACCAAAGGATATTGGTATATTGCTAAACAATGGGCAAAAAACTAAGGAATATATTAAACTTTTACCTCCGCTAAATAACAGAGTTAATCGTGACAATGTTGCTCATATATCGCAAGAAATAAAATTGGCATTAGAAAACTTTGCAGAAACAAAAGGGTTGCAGCTTGACGTACCAGAATTAGATTCCGAGCAAGTTTTAAGAAAGAATTTGCGTGATACTGTTGCATATTTGGTGTATTTGTATAATATAACAATCTCTTATTATCATGCCTTTGGACTAGATTTTGAAGTAATGTTTAAAGAGAGACCATTTGCCGAGATAGACTTAGGGGAAGATTATCTTGAAGACAAAAAGCAGCAAGCTATACGCCAATATTATGAAATGAGGCGGGCCGGTGAATCGTTAAGTTTCACAAATGAAAAAATAATTATCGATTTAATTTCACAATTCTTCACAACAAGAACGTGGAGCGAATTAATGGGAATGTCTGTGCAGTCTTTAATTAACCTTGCTAATCAAATGGATACATCTGACATTATTTATTATGGCCCTGAGTTATTAGAGGCTGCGTCTGTAGTAATGTACACGCTTAACGTTCCCTTGGAAGAATAAAAAAAGGAGGAAATAGAGCGCCGTGTTTTATATTCCAGTATTAGAAAAAGCTAACTCAGCGCCAGAAGAAGAAATTCGCCTTCCTAATGGAGATACGGCGTTCTATTATTACAGTAATGAATATGATTTTTTGTATGCCCGTGGTTCTACGCCACCTTTGCCAGATTTGATAATAGATCGCTCGCACAAGATTTATATTCATTTACCGTTAATAAATATTCATAATGATCCTGGATTACTTTACATTTACACGCATAACTTTTTTCGCCCTGCCACGCAAAAAGATTTAGAGCGCATTCTTGCTTTATATATCTTGGAATTTTTTCATCATACTATCCATATTCACCCGAATGATGCTGAATTATTGCGTCAAATTGTTGTGCGTGGTGGTTCGATAGAAACGGCATATGGAGTTTCAAACTATGCAAAATATTTATTAGAAAAATACGTGCGCTCCTTTGATACATTTAGGGCAATGGTGTATGAAGTGCTTAAAGTAGCATACTATCCTTATTGGAGTCAAAAGCAATTGGGACTAAAGATATTTGTTCCATTAGAATCTGTTGATGAAGAAACATTTGTTTGGCAATCAATTTGGGTAGAAAACACTGATTTCTATTTGCCGCGCTCTATTTCTATCGAAGAAGTTATTTGGCATTTTTATCACTACTATCATACCCACGCTGTTGTGTCAGTTCCCGAAACTCTGCGCACAATTATTACTGTTTATTTTAACAATTTAAAACAGAACAAAAACTATTGGCATTTGTTTAAAACATCTGAGCCCATATTGTATGTAGATCCCGGCACTATGAAATGGCAAACATATATGGAAATTTTTTTAGAAGGAGTAGGCAGAGGTTTCTGGATAATGCCTTGGCACCCTGATTTGGAACTAGAAAAAATATTAGGAATATTGTCGCAAATAGATATGTCAAATGCCCCCTCTTCTGTTGTTGAAAAACTACTAATGTTAGCCATCGAAAAAGAGTGGGATTTATCTTTGCTTTCTCAATACGTATCACCACAAATAGATATAATTCTGCGTGAACATTTATAATACGGCCTTTATAATTCGTATGGAGGTGACAATATGGGCAAACGTCGTGGTTATATGATAATTGTCGCTTTGTTAATTGTAGTACTTCTTGGTTTATTTGCGGTTACAGTAACTAATTGGGTAAAAAACCCATGGGCAACACAATTTAAGATAAATACAACAATTATTGATGATTGGACAGCAATAGTGGCAGATATTGCTGAAGATTTAGCTACACAGCGCTTAGGGAATGTAACGCGCACAGTGACCGGGCCAAATGGAAATGAAATTAGTTATACATTAACCCTGTTACCAAACACTGACGGAGTATTGTTATACAAGGGCGTTTTTTCACTCCCTGGAGGATATAATGGAATTACTTACTTTTATGTGATTGAAAAGGTTTCAGATGATACCGGCAATATTGGTATCACATCACAGAGGGCAGTGTATTATTACATGCTACCCCCGACTAAGTAAATGTTTTCTTGCGATAGCAATTGCAAAAAAATCCCGCAGTAAATCTTCAGTCATTTTAATTCCACGAATATTACGCATTATTAAGGCAATTTCTGTTCCCATTAGCTCTGATTCAAAAATTTCAGATATAGTTTTTCTTTCGCTTGGAGTAGCTGCCATTAAAATGGCGGCCAATACTTCTGCAACTTCTTGGGTATTTATTATTGTTTTAATATATGTGGCGCTAGGATATGTAAGATGTTTCAGCGGCGGCGACGTAATTTTATATGCTTCACACATTTCATCTAAAATAACAAATTCGTCTATGGTGGGCTCTACATTAATTTTCCAATAAATTGCGGCCGTAACGCATTGATATAATTTATCTATGTCAATATCTGTCTGATATGCTGTTTGTATTTCTTGTAATGTATTATCAGATTTCGTTATAAGATATTCTTCAATTAATTCTTTTAATTGTTTTAGTTTATTCATTTAATACATCCTCCTGTTTAACAGTTTTAGCAATGATATAATAGCGATATATAATACACTTCCAACAATTATTGTTAGCGCAACATTCCATGGCAATAGTTTCTGTGGTAAATCTGGTTGTTCACTAATGGCAATAATAAACGGATTAGCTGCAACCGCAAATGTACTTATTATCCATGTTATCATAAAAGCCTCTGTTATATAATCATCTACATTTGCCCATCGCAAGGTCAAAGCGATAGAAATTACGGACAATATTGCAGCAACCAAATCAACCACCATAATTAATATCCACCATGTAATGTCTTTAGCTATGTTCCATGACCATGCTGAGATAACAAAAAACAATAAAAGAATTAAGCCAATTAGTACCCATAATTTATTTATCCTTAACATAACGGGTATATAGCGGGCATGTTAAATCATTTTCATGACATACGCCGCGGCTAATACATGGTGGACCGGCTTTTGCAAAGATAATTGGTGCAATTTTCTTTACTTCATTTAACATTTTCCACGCCACCATTCTGATTTCTTTTTGGGCATGCATACAAGTGCGCAGTTCAAAGAAATGCAATAATTCTCTCGCATTCATCGTTACCACAATTCTTGACGTAACTGCTTGAGGAATAAGATAGCGTGCGTCTTCTTGATGTATGCCAAGATCTAGTAACTCGTTATATTTCTGTGCCGCAAAGTCTATTACTTCTTGAGCAATTTTATACGCTTCTGGATTATTCATGATAGAATCTGGTAGATGAAACTTGCCTTTTGCGCCGGCATAACGCTGAGATTGCTGTGTATAACTCGCTAATCTGTGCCTTACCAATTGATGCGTGCAAACACGACTACAGCCCTCAATAAGAAAAGTAAAACTGGCATGCTCGAAAACACTATGATGCCCGCGCTGATATAACATTTCTAGAAATTGTTTTATTTTTTCTTCATTTTCTGCTTCTGTTAGCAATTTTTCCCATGATTTGTTACTGTATGCGGTGCGGGCAGCAAGAAATAC
>Ga0256838_1001403_pt1 | contig 11503 bp, 7 predicted proteins | sample 4571419metaG_FD_185978 | JGI IMG/M metagenome (GOLD analysis project Ga0256838, IMG submission 185978) | Hydrothermal vent microbial communities from Guaymas Basin, Mexico - 4571-419 | ecosystem: Environmental > Aquatic > Marine > Hydrothermal vents | place: Mexico: Guaymas Basin | collected... | reverse complement strand
CACATCCAGCACTTCCGCCATTCCTCCGTCAAATGCGAGCATCGGCAAAATATCTTTTTGAATCACTTTTTCAATTGCTTCTATTTTTTCTTTTAAATTCATTTCATCAAAATTCATTCTAATCCTTTTTTTGATAAAATATATCTAAATTTGAATGTAATATCAAGTTATCTGTTTTTTATGGCAGGGTTGTTTCATGCTAAACTTCAAAGATAAAAATATGACAGCTTCGTGCTCCTTTTTGCTTACGCAACACTCAAATTTTGCTAAAAAGTGCGAACGGCAAGCGCCCTTACGGGTAGACGCACTTTTTTTAACGCAAAATTTTCGTTAAAATCCGCAACGCTGTCATATTTTTACTTTTTCGTTGTTTGAATTTTATCAGCGTGAAACAGCCCTGTTTTTTATGGAAAAGAGGAGGAAGAGATGGGAAAGAGAAGGTTTAAATTATGGAAAAATATAAACAGATTCTAAAATCATTAATAAATGCAGTTGAACTAAGAGACCCTTATACAAAAGGACACAGTCAAAGGGTTGCGGTATATGCAAGAGAATTTGGCAAATTTTTAAATTTAGATGAAACGGAAATTGAAAAACTTTATATCAGCGGTCTTTTGCATGATATCGGTAAAGTTGTTATACCTGATAATATCTTGCTTAAACCCTCTTTTTTAACCGCAAAAGAGTATAGTATTGTTAAATATTATCCTGTACTCAGTGCTGAAATTGTCGCTGAAATGGAAGATTTTAAAGAACTTTCCGAAATTGTCAAATATCATCGTGAAAACTTTGACGGCAGTGGTTATCCCGAGAAATTAAGCGGTAAAAATATACCTTTTTTAAGCAGGATATTAAGCATTGCAGATGTGTTTGACGCACTAAGTACCGATAAAATTTACAGAAAAGCTTTTACTTTGGAAGAATCCGTCCGGATGATGGAAGATATGAAATATAAGTTTGACGGCGCTTTGTTGATGAAATTTTTTAATTTTATTAAAAATTTCGGATTGTTGGAGTCTGAAGGGTTTTTAAAAGAGAGTGTTTCTAACGAGGTTATGCGTTTAAGGGAAACAGTGCTTTTTGAAGATATGATAACGGGACTTTTTAATAAAAACGCTTTTTTTCTTTTAATAAGAAAAGCGATTTCTTTAAAACAGAGTATTTCGGTTGTCAGTTTTGACATTGTAAATTATAAATTAATCAAACAGAAAATGGGAGTTGTAAGTTTGGATAAGATTGTAAAACTCACAGCCGGTGAAATTAAAAATCATCTGGGCGTAAAGTTAAATTTGGACAAAACAGAAGAAAACGATGTGTTTGCAATAAGAAATTCCGGTGCAAGGTTTTTATTGTTAGTAATAGGCAAATCGGAGATTGTTTTTGAAAAATTGGATATAATTGAAAAAAAAGTTTCTAATATTTTTAAAGAAGTTGAATTTAAAAAATCGGTTTTAATAGAAAATATGCAGATGGATTATAATTTTGAAAAGGTGATAGAGTATATTATATGAAAGTGGTGATTCGTACAGTTATTGATAAAGAAAGTACGCTGTTGTTTGCGAAAATTGAAATTAAAAACATCCTTAAACGCGCAAAAAAAAATTATGATTATTACACTTTTGCGGTGATGGAACTCGGTACAAATATTTTAAAATACGCAAAAAGCGGCGAAATATGGCTTTTAGAGGAAGATGATGAGTATATACTTTGTGCTCTTGATAGGGGTGAAGGAATAAAAGATTTAAAATGGGCTATGCAAAAAGGCAATACCACCGCTAAAAACTCCCTGGGACTCGGGCTTTATCAGCTTACAAAGAACGATTATTTCGATTTTTTGATATTTACTTCCACTAATACGAATCTGCACGGCAGTGTTTTTATGTTAAAACCTAAAAGTTTAAACAATACCCAGACATTTTTGAAAGAAAATTATATGGGACTCTCGTACAGCGGGGATTTTGTGTTTTTTAAAGGCAGGTATGTTATTATTGGAGATGTTTTAGGACACGGTTTGAGGGCGTCTAAAAGTGTAGAGTTTTTAAAAAAATTTTTTTATGATAATGTCTTTTCTTGTGCAACGATTGATGGTTTAATTAAAAGATTGGATAAACTTTTGAAATTAAACAAACTAAGAGGTCTTGCTTTTAGCGTTATAGAAATCAGAAACAATAAAATATCCGTATGCGGTGTCGGAAATATAGGGATTATGTATAAAAAAGACAAAATTAAATATTTAACGCAAAAAGAAGGGATTTTAGGTGAAGTGTATTCAAGGATGTCCAAATATGAAATAACAACTGAAAAAAATATGCTTTTTTTGGCATTTTCTGACGGTATTGATGAAAAAATATTCTATAATATTTTAGAAAGTGATGATATTTATCTTATCAGTGTGTGTGCGGTATATTTTTCAAACAGGGTTGATGATAAAATTATTTATGTTTATAAGGAGATATGATGAATGAAGAATTAAAAAACGTCCTTTTAGAAGTTATCAGAAATGAAAGTGAAGATTTGATTGACGAGTGGGTGAAGCTGTTTGATGAAGACGAAAGGGATGACGAATACAGATATTATGACGATTTTTTAGGTTTTTTTGAAGAGTGCGTTGAAGCCGGATTGCAAATTAATTCTCCAGAGACTGAAGCTTTGAAAAAATTTTTGGAAAAACTTATAGAAATAAAAGGGGAAGACAAATTTTTTAATTTTAAAGACAGGGATATGGTTTATACCTCATATATAAAATTTCCGATTTTGAAAAAGATTGATGAAAAAGGGCTTTTTACCTATGAAAACGTGGTTTTGATCAGTAATTTTTTTGAAGCTTTAACATCAAAAATAATAATCGATATTTTGAAAAAAAACGAAACCGAAAAACAAATGACTATGAAAGAGCTTGAAGAGAGGGAATCTCCGATTGCCAAAATATGGTATAACACGATAATGCTCTCAATTGTGGGTTCTTTGGATTCTCACAGAATTTTAAAAATTATAGACAAAGTGTTGGTAGTTTTGGAAAAAAGCGAAATAGAACACGTAATAGTGGATATAGGTGCAATTTACGACGTTAACAGCGAAGTGGCAAGACAGCTTATAAAACTTAATAACGCAATTCATTATATGGGGGCCGAAGCGTATTTAACCGGAATTACTCCCGCAATTGCCAAAAGCCTGACTCATCTTGATTTGTCTTTAAGCGATATTAAAACGTTTGCAACAACGCAAAAAGCGCTTCAGTATATTTTAAATGTATCGGAGAATGAGACAAGCGATGTTTGATGCCGTTATTTATAACAGTGAAAATTATAAGGTTGAAGGAAATCTTGATATTGACAAAGAGTTTTTTGAAAAAAATATAAAAAATAAAAACTGCGATAAAATAATCATAAACGGAGAGGATTTCTGGGTATTTAAAAAAGACAACTGTTATATAATTGACAAATTTACGTGTTTAAACGAAAAAATAGAAGAGTATGAAAAAAACGCAATTTACGACGGACTTACGGGATGTTACAATAAAAGGGAAATTGTTGAATTTTTAAACAAGTTTTTGCATAATTATCTAAGGTATAAAAAAGAGCCTTTTTCTCTTTTAATGATTGATATCGACCATTTTAAAAAGATAAACGACACTTACGGGCATTTAGCAGGTGATATGGCGTTAAAGGAAATGGCAGGCATTGTCCATGACATAATCAGAAAAAGCGATTTGTGCGGAAGGTTCGGAGGGGAAGAGTTTTTAGTAATACTTCCTAATACCAAAATCGCCGGGGCTTTAAAACTTGCAAACAGGATAAAAAAGACGATTGAAAACCACAGTTTTAAATTTAAAGACAAAGACATTAAATTTACGGTCAGTATCGGTATTACGGCTGTAGGATTGAATGATGATTACAATTCTTTGATATCAAGGGTTGATGAAGCGTTATATGAAGCCAAAGACAAGGGAAGAAACAGAATAGAATACCGCTAAATTGAACAGATTCCCAAATTTCTCCGACGGCTAATTTAAGGTTTTTAATAAATTCATCGGTTAATGTTTTAATATCCAATTTTTAACCTTTCGTTTTATTTATAAAAAATTCATAAAACGGTATAATTGTCACATCTTCATACGTATTTTCCTGATTGAATGTAATACCAATCCTTAAATGACATCAAACATTTATTTTTGAGGAAAAGATGGGGAAAAGAGTAGGAAGAGAAGAGGTAAAGAAAAAGTGAATGTTAGATTTGATTTGTGTTTTGGTATTATATGAAAAATAAAGAAAGCATTAAACAGCTTTGTGGGTATGAATGGATTATTGATGCTTGGAATGCTAAATTTAACTGTAAGGAGTGATTTGTGGATTGGTATCATATATCGAAGAGTTAATTACTTTGTCTATAAGTTCGATTCTGTTTTGTAAAATCATAATTTAATGCCTTCTTTAGAAACGATTGTATCTAAAAGAGTTTTTGTTTTTTGAGGATAGTCTATTATTACGTCGATTTTTTGTTCACCTGATTTTCTTTTTAAATACGCTTTGAATTTAGGTTTATCTAAAAAATGCGGTTTGTATGGTAGCTGAATGTATAAATCAATATCACCGCCTTTTAGATTGTCTTTTGTTCTGCTGCCGAAAAGATAAATAGAGTAATCTTTAAAAATTAAATCCGCTGTTTTTTTATTATTTGAATTTGTTGTTTTGTAAGTCTCATTTCCAACCCTTTTGTTTATTATAACAAAAAAGAAGGGGTTAATCCATGTCGTTTGGATCAAGAGGCGGACGGTTGTCTTTTGGTGTTACGAGCCAGAAGTGTCTAACTTCGCTTCTGAAATTGTCAAGTATGAATTTTGCTTTTTCGCTGCCTGTTGCATTATAATATTCGATAAGTCTTTTTTTAAGGTAAAGTTTTGGTTTTTCGTTTTCGTCTATGTCGATTCTTCTAATTTCAATAAGTTCGGCGTTTATTTTATCCACAAACTCATGCTCTTTGTCATATACAAACGCAACTCCCCCTGTCATACCCGCACCGAAGTTGATACCGGTTTTTCCAAGGATAATTACTTCCCCGCCTGTCATATATTCGCAAGGATGATCTCCCGTACCTTCCACGATTGCGACAGCTCCTGAATTTCTTACGGCAAATCTCTCACCCACAGGTCCTGCGATAAAGAGTTTACCCGCAGTTGCACCGTACAGACACGTATTACCCGCGCCCGCGCCTTTTTCAGGAGTGATTATGATTTTACCTCCGGCCATTCCTTTACCTACGTAGTCGTTTGCCACGCCGTTTAGTCTAAGGGTTATACCTTTGCTTAAAAATACCCCGAAACTCTGTCCTGCCGTACCTGTGAGGTTAAATACAATGCTGTCATCAGCCAAGCCTTCATCCCCGTAATATTTAGCCACAACTCCGCTGATTCTGGCTCCAAAACTTCTGTTTAAATTGCAAATTTCGGTTTTTACCACGGATTTGTGGTTAGGGTTTTTAATCGTATCCATTACCTTTTCTAGCATTTCTTTTTCAAATTCGTTTTTGTCAAACGGTTCGTTTTCAACCTGTTTGGTATTTACTCCCTCAACTTGTCTTAAAATCATTGAAAAATCGAATTTTTTGGCTAAATCGATGTCTTTTACCGTAATTAAATCGTTTCTTCCGATTACTTCATCAAGTGAAGTGTAACCCATTTTTGCAAGCCACTCTCTTACATCTTCCGCAAGAGAAATTATATAGTTTTTAACTTTTTCAACACTGCCTTTGAATTTAGCCCTGTAGTCTTCATCTTGCGTAGTAATACCCACAGGACATTTGTTTGTCTGACAGCTTCTGCAGAATATACATTCAACCGCCATTAAAAGACTTGTACCGAATGCATAATATTCAGCCCCGAGAAGCGCTGCGAAAATTACGTCCCTTCCGATTTTAAGGGCACCGTCGGTTTCGAGGGATACGTATTTTCTTAAGTGGTTTTCTTTTAAAGCGTTGTGTGCTTCTATAAGTCCTATTTCCCATGGGTTACCTGCGTGTCTTATTGAAGTGATAGGAGCCGCTCCAGTTCCGCCTTCGCTACCGCTTATTACAATCTGATCGGCATACGCTTTTGCAACACCTGCCGCAATTGTTCCAACTCCTGCGGTTGATACGAGTTTAACGCTGATGGTTGCATTCGGGTTTATCTGTTTTAAATCAAAAATAAGCTGTGCAAGGTCCTCAATTGAATAAATATCATGGTGTGGAGGAGGTGAAATGAGCGTTTTCCCGGGTGTAGTGTGTCTTAGTTTCGCAATGTAGGTGGTTACTTTAAATCCGGGAAGCTGTCCGCCTTCACCCGGTTTTGCACCCTGGGCAACTTTAATCTGAATTTCTTCGGCGTTTACTAAATATTCAGGAGTTACACCAAATCTACCTGATGCCACCTGTCTGATTTTGCTCTGTTTTATAGTGCCGTTTCTTTTTTTATCTTCCCCGCCTTCACCTGAGTTTGTTCTGGCTCCAAGGCTGTTCATGGCTTCTGCCAAAATTTCATGCGCTTCAGGGCTTAATGCACCGATACTCATAGCCGCACCAATAAATCTTTTGATAATATTTTCGCGCGGTTCTACTTTATCGATTGAAACAGGTTTTCTGTCGCTTTTAATATCAAGAAAATCCCTTATGTAAGTAGGGCGCCTGTTTTCTACGAGGTTTTTAAATTCATCATAATCCGCTTTTTCACCCGATTTAACGGCTTTAAGAAACGCTCTTGTAACCTGAGGCGTAATTTCGTGGTACTCTTCTCCTTTTCTTTGTTTGATAACTCCGCCGGGGAGCAGTTTTTCTTCTTCGAAGGCTTTTTGATGTCTAATGTTTAGTCTCTCTTCTATATCTTCATAAGTAAGTCCAGGTAGAAGTGTTTTACTTCCGATAAAGCACTCTTCCTGAATTTCATGGTTTAAACCTATTATGTCAAATAAGGCTGAGTTTCTGTAACTTGCAATTGTCGAAATACCCATTTTTGAGAGGATTTTCAATATACCTTTATTAAGTGCGCTGTGTACGTTAAACAATGCGTCATCTCTGTTTAAACCTTTTTCGTCGCAAAGTTTGCATACTGTTTTAAATAACAGGTACGGATAAATGGCAGTTGCACCGTATGCAATCATTACAGCCGCGTCGTGAGGGTTTGTGACTTCACTTGTGATTGCCACGATACTTGTTAAATGTCTTAATTTATTGTCAAGCAGTTTTTTATGAAGTCTTCCTATTACCATTGCCATAGGGATTGATTTGTGTTCATGGTCGATTCCGCTGTCCTCAAGGAATATGATTCTAACGCCCTCTCTTACATCTTCAACGATTTTGTCGGTAAGCTCTTCAAGAGCTTTTTTCAAATCGTTTTTAAATACGGTCGAATATGTTGCGTTTTTGTAATCGCTTTCAAATCTCGGAGAGTTTTCATCACCGAAACTTTTAAGCACATTCATTTTTGCCTGTGTAAGTATAGGTGAAGTCGTTTTAATTCTTTTGGCATGTTCGGGTGCTTCGTCAAGGATATTGTGAATTTCACCAAATCCCGTGTTAAGCGACATTACTATTTTTTCTCTCAGTGAATCGATAGGAGGGTTTGTAACCTGGGCGAATTTCTGTCTGAAAAAGTCGTTAAAACTTCTAAAAGGATAATCGCTAAAACATGCAAGAGGCGTGTCGTCCCCCATACTTCCGGTAGGCTCTTTTGCGTCTTCCATCATAGGTTTGATTACAAGGTTTATTATCTCTTTTGTAATTCCGGCGTATCTTTGTTTGTAAACAAGTTCGCTAAGTTCTATCTGCTCATCAATCGCATAAGGGTCTTCAATATATTCCTGAAGGTATATCATATTTTCATTCAGCCATTTTGTATATGGGTTGCTGGATTTCAGGTATTCGTCGATATCTTTGTTTTTTAACACGACGCCGAATTTCGTATCGACTCCTATCATTTGTCCCGATTGCAGTTTACCTCTTTCGATTATCTCTTCTTCAGGGAAGTCGATAACACCGTATTCGCTGGCAATTAAAATCGTATCGTCTCTTGTGATTACGTATTTTGCGGGTCTTAGCCCGTTTCTGTCAAGTACAACCGCAATGTATCTTCCGTCAGTCACACTCACAGCAGCAGGTCCGTCCCACGCTTCGAAACGGGTTGAGAAATATTCGTAAAACGCTTTTAATTCGCTGTCAAGATAAGGGGCGTTTTGCCAAGGCATAGGAATAAGCGCTCTTATTGTTTTAAAGAAATCCATTCCGTTCATAATTAAAAACTCAATCATCCTGTCAAGCGAACTTGAATCACTCTCGTCAAACCTTACTATCGGCAGAAGCCTCTCAAGCTCTTCTTTTGTATAAACTTCGGATTTTATCGATTCGCTTTTGATTATAGAATTTATTCTGTTTGCCTGAATAGAGTTGATCTCACCGTTATGGGCGATAAATCTGAAAGGCTGTGCAAGTCTCCATTCAGGAAGCGTGTTTGTGGAAAATCTCTGATGGAAAAGCGCAAATGAAACTTTAAAATCCTTATCCGCCAAATCCGGATAAAACTCTTTTATGTGATTTGGCATCAAAAGGCCCTTGTAGGCTATTTTTTTGGAGCTGAACGTCGGAATGTAAAAATCCCTGTCTTCAATGAAGTTTTCGATTTCTTTTCTTGTTAAATATAAAAGCTCTTCAAATCTTTTAATCGCTATTATTGAGTGAGGGACAATAAACGCATGATAGATTTTAGGAAGCGTATTAAGGGCAAATTCCCCTAAAGCTTCGGTATTTACAGGCACTTCCCTCCATAATGCCACTTTTAAATCGTTTTTTTCACAAAACTCTTCAACAATCGTTTTTTGGTTTTCGTTTTTAAGAAAAATAACACCCACACCGAACGTGTCGGGAAGGTCAACACCGTGCTTGTGGGCTGTTTTTCTGAAAAAATCTTTCGGTAGCGAAAACAAAAGTCCGCTACCGTCACCCGATTTACCGTCAGCCGCAATGGCGCCTCTGTGCATCATTCTCTCAAGCGCCTCAAGCGCCTGGTTTACCATTTTATGAGTTGCTTTACCTTTAATGTTTGCAATAACACCAAAACCGCAGTTGTCTTTAAATTCTAATATTTTTGACATACATATTCCTTTAAGAGAGTATTTGGCTTTTAAAAATTTGCTAATTATAACATAAGTAAGTTGTGAAGTGGATAAGTTGTGAAGTTGTGAAGTGGGTAAGTTGTGAAGTTGTGAAGTGGGTAAGTTGTGAAGTTTTAAGCTATAAATTCATTGCTTTTGATCTTCTCTTTTCCAAAATTTATACCAAAATACAAAACAACTCTTACATTCACCTTTTCTCTTCCCCCTCTTTTCCCCATCTTTTCCCCCTCTTTCACTTAAACATTCTCTTGCTAAATATATTTTTTTTGTATAAAATACGTAAAATTAAATTAAAATTAAAGGGTGCCAAATGTTTAAAAACATGTCGATTAAAATGAAGTTGGTTATTATGGTTGCGCTTCCGGTTATGGTTTTGCTCTATTTAGTCGGACAGGATGTTTATAAAGATTACAAAGCCTTAAACAATCTAGATAAACTTGAAAAACTTATGATAGTATCGCAAAAAGCGTCGGATTTGGTGCACGAACTTCAAAAGGAAAGGGGTGCAAGTGCCGGGTATTTAGGAACAAAAGGTAAGCAGTTTAGAGAAATTTTGGCAAAACAAAGACAGCTTACCGATGAAAAAAGAGCTATTTTGGAAAGTTCTTTAAAAGAATTCGATTTAAGTGAAATTGATAACAATCTGAACAGTTTAGTCAATAAAGCTTTAAATAAGCTTAAAATGCTGCCCTCCGTAAGGCAGAAAATTGATAATTTACAGATCAGTGTAAAAGAAGCGATAGGTTATTACACCTCTTTAAACAGGCTTTTTTTGGATGCCGTTGAAGGAGCTTCGCAGCTTTCGACATTCAGCGATCTTACAAGGGAACTTACCGCTTATAACGCCTTGCTTGAAATGAAAGAGAGAATGGGAATAGAAAGAGCGGTGGGAACCGGTGCTATAAGCAAAGGACGTTTCGGAACCGGTAAACTTGCAAAATTTGCGGTGCTGGTATCGGAACAGCATTCTTTTAAAGAAAGATTTTTAAACAACGCATCGCAAAAAGTATTGGATTTTTATAATGAAACTATGAATAATCAGGTAGTAAGAAGGGTTTCTGAGATTGAAAACATACTCTTAAACGATAATACCAAAAAAGAGATAATCTCTCAGATTAAAACGATTATAGGTTACGGGGGACTGATTCATAATTTTAAAAATTATGTAATAAGGGGTAAAAACAAATATGAAAAAAATGTAAATAAACAATATAAAGAGCTTTTGGCGTTAATCGAGAGATATAAACGTCTGCCAAACGTTACGCCGCAGGAAATAGCTTTGCTTGATACGGTAAAAGAAACGTTTACAAAATATCACAGCGGTCTTCCGAAAGTTGTGGAAGCTTACAAAAACGGACAAAGCGTCCGTCAGCTTGATAAAGTCGTAAAAGTAAACGACTCACCGGCTATAAAAGCACTCAAAACATTAAGCGGCAGCTTTTTTATAAAAGAAAACGGTGAAGAGTTTTTTAAATTAATGACAAAAAAAATTAACCTTGTAAATAAAGTTATTCATTATCAGGAAAAAATGATTATTGAAAATATTGAAGAGAAAATAAAAGAATTTAAAACCGATTTACTGATAAAAGCCGTAGTATATATTTTACTGCTTACAGCGGTTATGTTTATGCTTATGATTATTATGAAAGAAATTACCGTAAACCTTTCACATTTCCAAAAAGGGCTTTTGGATTTCTTCAGGTATCTAAACAGGGAAATTCCGCAGGCTAAAAAAATAGAAATCGACACTAATGACGAAATAGGCGAAATGGCAAAAGTGGTAAATGAAAATATCGAAAAAACGGCCGAACTTATTGAAGACGACAACAGGGTAATTGCCGCTACAATTGATACATTAAATAAATTCAGCAGCGGCGATTTTACGCAAAGACTCAACATAAACCCTAAAAACGAAATATTGCAGCAGTTAAAAGATGTTTTAAATCAGATGACCGAAACTATTCAAAAATCCATCGGTAAAGATTTGAATAAAATCAACTCGATGCTTGAATCGTATCTGCATTACGACTTTACCCCTAGAATCAAAGACGACAACGGTAAGCTTGTAATTACCCTTAATAAAATAGGTGATACAATTGCGGAAATGTTAAGAAATTACGAAGAAGACGGAACAAGTCTGAATGAAAAATCTGAAACATTAAAAAGCGAAACGGATAAACTTACGCAAATTTCAAACGAAACTTCAAAAGCGCTTGAGCGTATTACTCAAAAAATGCAGCAAATTAGAGACGGAATGTTTGAAACTTCAAATCAGGGAGAGGAAGTCAGCAATCAGGCAAATGAAATTAAAAACATTGCCAATGTAATAAAAGACATAGCCGACCAGACCAATTTGTTAGCCTTAA